>ERZ1027264.5-NODE-5-length-211948-cov-26.236822_pt1 | contig 211948 bp, 185 predicted proteins | sample MGYA00519258_ERZ1027264 | MGnify/ENA primary metagenome ERZ1027264 (study PRJEB26926, sample SAMN06164692) | human gut metagenome | biome: ENVO:00009003; feature: ENVO:2100002; material: ENVO:00002003 | host: Homo sapiens | place: USA | collected 2012 ...
CCAAAAGTGTACACCGGGAACAAGCAGGAAGAGGCAGAGAGCCACCACATTCATCGAAAAGATAACAATATACCTTTGCATAGTGCAAGTTTCATTCGTGAAATCAAACAGATTGTAGCCGAAGCCCGGCAGAAAGCCTATTCCGCCATCAATTCGGCAATGGTGGAAGCCTATTGGCAAATGGGCAAGCGTATTGTGGAAGAGGAACAGCAGGGAAAAGAACGCGCTGATTACGAGAAACAATTACTTAAAGAATTATTGGCAGAACTGACAAAGGAGTTCGGAAAGGGCTTCTCTACCGGCTCTCTATACTATTACCGACAGTTTTACAATACCTTTCCCAAAATATTCGCTACACCGTGGCGAATATTGAGTTGGTCGCATTATAAGCGGTTGATTCAGGTTTCCAATCCCGAAGCCCGTGCATGGTATCTGAAAGAAGCGCAGGAACAGATGTGGAGTTACCGGACGCTGGATCGCAATATCGGTTCACAATATTACGAACGCTTATTACTCTCGCATAATAAGGGAAAAGTAGAAAATGAAATGAAGTCACTCACGCTTCCGTATCAGCAGGACAAATTAGAGTTCATCAAAAATCCGACGGTAGCGGAGTTTATCGGATTATCTCCTAATACCGACTTTACCGAGTCGAAATTGGAATCGGCAATCATCGGCAACTTACAACGTTTCTTACTTGAGCTCGGAAAAGGATTTTCGTATGTAACGCGGCAAAAGCTGGTGCGTACAGAGAAGAAAGACTACTATATAGACCTTGTCTTTTATAATTATTTATTAAAATGTTTCGTCCTTATCGACTTGAAAACGAATCCCATAACCCATCAGGATGTAGGGCAAATGGATATGTATGTGCGAATGTATGACGAGCTTATGCGCAGCGAAGGGGATAACCCGACCATTGGCATAGTCCTTTGTTCGGAGACGGACGAGGATATTGCCCGATACTCTGTGCTGCATGACAATAACCAACTTTTCGCTTCCAAATATATGTTGTATATGCCTACGGAGGAAGAGTTGCGCAATGAGATTGAAAGGCAAAAAGCATTTTACGTGTTGCAACACTCGAAGAAGGGCATCGAATAATAATATAACAGAAAACGGCAGCAACCTTCAAAAAGTTGTTGCCGTCGTTGTCCTATACTTTATTCTATATAGGAAGTTGGATTTACTCTTTCTGTTGTAACAGGTCGCCAGTTCCGGGTCGTCGGCAATACATTTCAGTTCGTCTGCCACAATCTACTTCACTTCTGCCTTGATGCGGTTGTAGTTCTCCTGTATCTGCCCCTTCATGCGGTCGGCATCCACTATACAACGCACAGAAATCCGGAACATTCTGTATATAACTGATTCGTAACCTATTACGATGTGCGGTCAGATTCCAATTCTGACAATCAATAACTTATCTCTTTTTTATATATTTCTGCCACAAAAGCATTATTATGATGTTGCAAACCTATGTAAAATTCGGGAAATAAAAAAGGAAAAGAAGATATTCCGTTCTTTATTAGATGGAAATTTCATATCTTCGTAACAACAAAGCATAATAGGATGCCCAGAGGGATTAGCTTTTGCATAGGTATGTTATTGACACTTTCTTTGTTTGCCCAAAATGAAGGAAGCACTTTTGTCACACCCGACAGTTCGGTCTGCAAACGTACGGGAAATTTCAGAAGAATCATGAAGAAGTTCCTTAATTTCAGCGATTTCGACACTACATACATCAGTCCCAACCGATACAACTATGCCTTAATGCTGGACCACTTCACCAATTATGAATACTATTCCGTAGGAAGTGCTACTCCTGAACCCCAACGCCTGCGGTTCTCGCCCAAACCTCATAACAAAATAGGAGTTTACTTTGGTTGGCGCTGGATTTTTCTGGGTTGGGCCATTGACGCAGACGGCCTTTACGGAAAGAAAAGCGGGAAAAAAAGAGGAACGGAATTCGACCTCAGCTTATACAGTTCCAAATTAGGAGTGGATATTATCTACCGCCGTACGGGTAACTCTTACAAAATACACGACGTTACAGGTTTTTCCGACCGCATACCCACCGATTATTCTGAAGACTTCGACGGACTGAAAGTGAAAATGAAAGGACTGAACCTATATTACATTTTCAACAACCGGCGTTTTTCTTATCCCGCCGCTTTCAGCCAATCCACCAATCAACGGCGCAACGCAGGATCTTTCATTGCCGGATTCTCCGTATCCACACACAATCTGGATTTTGACTACACCAAGCTGCCCGATATCATCCGGGAAACGATGAACCCGGGTATGAAAGTGGACCATATAAAATATACCAATATCAGCCTCAACTTCGGTTATGCCTACAACTGGGTATTCGCACGCAACTGCCTTGCCTGCCTCTCGCTCAATCCCGCAGTGGCCTACAAAACCTCACGTATCAACAAAGCGGAAGGAGAAAAAGACGACTGGTACAGGAATTTCAATATAGACTTCATCCTACGCGCAGGCGTAGTGTACAACAACAGTAAATATTTCGTAGGCACTTCATTCGTAGGCAGAACTTACGACTACTACCGGAATAACTTTTCATTGAACAACGGATTCGGAACACTGCAAGTATATGCAGGATTCAACTTCTGTTTGAAAAAAGAGCACCGCAAGAAAAAACGGCAGTAATCCGGCTGTTATCAGAAAGAATAAGTGCAAGCCACTCCTACTATATCTTTTCGTGCCTGACTCTCCCATTGTCGGCAATAAAAGACATCCGCTTCCCAATCGGAAGAAAGTGGGAGGACTACCCCGCCGCGATAGCGCATGCGTTGTACATCAAACTTCTCTCCACGATTCAATCCATTGTACATCTCAACAGAAGCGTAAGGCTCTATCTTGCATTTGGGGATGTCATAAGCCAGCTTGACACGTGAGCGCCAACGCAGTTCATCATTATTGCTATCGAAAGTATGTTGAAAACGCTCCCGCAGTGAGACCTTCAGCCTGTGCACACGCGTGGATAGCGTTCCGTCAAAATGATAGCGGTGACGAAACTTCCAACCGGCTTCCTCGCGATTGCGATAATGCACTTCATAGCCCGCAGCTATTTTCAGAAAAGGAAGTACAGAGTATGCCCCGCCGGCCTCCAGCCCCCAACGGTCGGTCTTGTCAAGATCATCCTTTGTGCGCCATTCCAATTTTCCGGAGAGCGTAAATGCTGGATTTACCTTATACTTAAAACCGGTACTTGCCCATGTTGTAAAGTCTCGCTTCTGCGCATGCAGAGAGACCGGCACAATAAAGAATAGCGCTGCCAATAAACTACAAATTCTCCATGTACAGAAAGGCTTTCTTATCATAATTATCCCAGTATATATCATCTCACATTTAGTTTTACACGTGCAAAGCTAAAGATTAATTCTGTAATAATTCTGTAATATTACACTTCTTTCAGATACTTCTCTATCTTCCCAAAGAAAGAAGCCAGATGCGAACCGTCCACAAACGCATGATTCACATAAATGGAAAGTGGAAAAACCAGCCGCTCCCCGCGAGGAACAACCTTACCGACGGTCATCAGCGGATGACTGCAACCGTTGCCGGCTTCGGCAACAGTGTAGGTGATGGACGTGAAGAACATTTTGGGAACTGCACTCAAGTGCACCACGTCGTAATCGCCCTGCTGCATCAGCTCTTTTTCCGCATGATAAGGATCTCCGTTTTCAGGAATATCCGTAATCAGCGCATGCGCTTCGGCATAAAAGCGTTCGAAATTTTCGTGATAAGGGATACGGACTGTATAAAAAGTCTTTCCCGGAACCGCTATCGGAGAAATGATATCTACCCGGTCGTGGAAAACAACCTGCCCGTTCTTGTCTGTGCGGTAACGGAGTTCGTTCACTTCATTGGCCGAACGGAGAACGGCATACAAGTAATAAAGGAAAAAAGAATGTCCAGACCGCCTTGCCGCAGCGCTGGCCTCTGTGCAGTCTATTTCGGTGGTCACCGAATACCAAGAATTTAGATATGTACGGAAGAAGCCGTAATTGTCACGACGTTCCCAAGTGTCAATGTCAATAATGTGTTTCATAAATAAAAAAATGGATTATGAAAAAAGGACGCTTATACAGCATCCTTTCTCCGATTCAGTCTATTATCTTTCCTTTTTGTAGTTTTCCAATCCTGTCTGTAAAAACTCAATGTACTTTGGAATGCTTTCATCGTACGAATACGACTTGTTGAGCGGTTCGCCTTCATTGTTAATCAGCACATAGAAAGGCTGTGCATTCGCGCCGAACTTGACGCGTTGCAAATAGCTCCACTTATCTCCCACCGTACGTAATGTGCGCTCCGTACCGTTCTCCGTAATTTTCACCGGCGAAGAAAGCGGAGTCTTATTGTCTACGTAGAGCGTGATGAGCACATAGTCATTATTGATGATATCGCTTACTTTCGGATCCGTCCATACGGCGAGCTCCATTTTACGACAGTTCACACAACCGTAACCCGTAAAGTCCAACATCACAGGTTTGCCATGCTGGCGGGCATATTCCATGCCGAGATCATAATCATCGAACTTGGCATGCACCTCATTATTATAAAGATTGAAATCCTGTGTCTGCATGGGTGGTGCAAAAGCACTGACAGCCTTCAACGGCGCTCCCCACAAACCGGGAAGCATATATACGGCAAATGCCAACGAAGCCAATGCCATGAAGAAACGGGGCACACTGACCTTTGCATCGTCATCATCATGCGGGAATTTGATTTTGCCCAGCAGATAGAAACCCAGCAAAGCAAACAGTACAATCCATAAAGCAAGGAATGTTTCGCGGTCGAGAATACGCCAGCCGTAAGCCAGATCGGCTACGGAAAGGAACTTCAAAGCAAATGCCAGTTCCAAGAAACCGAGCGTCACTTTGATCACATTCATCCAACCGCCGGATTTAGGCATGGACTTCAGCCAAGAGGGGAACAACGCAAACAGCGTAAACGGCAATGCCAAAGCAATGGCAAAACCTAACATTCCGATGGCCGGAGCTATCATATTACCGGTAGTGGAAACCTGTACAAGCAAAAAGCCGATAATGGGTCCCGTACAAGAGAATGACACCAGCGACAGTGTAAATGCCATTAAGAAAATACTAAGCAAGCCGCCTGTCTTTTCCGCTTTAGAGTCTACCGCATTACTCCACTTGGAGGGGAGGGTTATTTCAAAAGCGCCAAAGAAAGAAGCTGCAAATACTACCAACATCAGGAAGAAAAAGATATTGAAAACAGCATTCGTAGACAATGAGTTCAAAGCGTTAGCGCCAAAAAGCCCGGTGACCAACAGTCCCAAGCCTACGTATATCACAACAATGGATGCGCCATACGTCCAAGCGTCCCGGATACCTTTCTTCTTATCTTTACTGCGTTTCAGGAAGAAGCTGACAGTCATCGGGATAATAGGCCATACGCAAGGCGTGAACAATGCTAACAGACCACCTACAAACCCGGTTATAAAGATATAAATCCAAGACATATCTTCTTGCGAGGTAGTTTCACCCAACGCTCTCAATTCGTTGACAACCGGTTTCCAAAGATCAACAGTGCCTTTATCGGATACATTTATTCCGGTAGTTCCTTCTGCCCCACCAATAATAGCCATATCTGCGGTTGCATCAGCTACCGGTTCGTTAGCAGCCGCACCTTCTGCATTACCCGAAAATTTGAACGGCACTTGTGTAGGCGGCAAGCAGTTTTCGTCATTACAAGCACCATATTCCAGATAACCTTCCACCTTGTATGCGCCACCGGTCAGCTTCAGCTTCTGCACAAACTGAACGGAATTTGCAAAATAGCGCACTTTCATTTCGAACAGCTTGTCGAATGCGGCGATTTCTTTCCCCACCGGTTTTAGTTTCCCGACAAGTTCCGCACCCGAAATGTCTTCAACATTGAACGTTGCCGAGATAGGGCCGCCCTCTCCCAAGTCCGTAGAATACACATGCCAGCCTTTGTCAATAGTTCCGGTAAATATCACCTCTGCTTCGCCTGCCTGCAAAGTCCTTAACTCCGACTTAAACTTGACAGGTTCCTGTATCTGCGCCTGCACCGCCAAGGTGAAGAGCAACAATAGAATGGAGAATATACTTTTCTTCATCTTTTTTTCTTTCTGTTTTTTCAATTTATACTTCATAGTCCACGCAAGCACGACTTTCTTTGACCTCTGCAATGAGCTTGCCGGCAGCCACATGATCGGGATGCACAGCGTAGAACTTCACATCGTCCAACGTATCAAATTCACTGTAAAGGGCAATGCTCCAAGTTTCGGCAGGATTGATATTCAACCCGACTTCTATCTTACGGATAACGGATATTTTGGCAGGAAGCGCTTCGATGGCCTTCTTAAAATTATTCATTGCAACTAACTTTTCGTCAGCAGGAACTTCATCTTTCAGCTTAAATAATACAATATGCTTTACCATAACTTTGTTATTTAAATGATTTATATCTATATTTGTCAACCGAAACGGTTGCTTTTTAAAACCGCAAAAATACTCGTTTTGTTTTAAATATACACTTAAACGGATGTTAATAATAGGAATTGCAGGCGGAACCGGGTCGGGAAAGACCACCGTCGTACGTAAAATCATTGAAAGTCTGCCGGCAGGTGAAGTGGTTCTATTACCTCAGGACTCCTACTACAAAGACAGCAGCCATGTACCCGTAGAAGAACGGCAGAACATTAATTTCGACCACCCGGACGCCTTCGACTGGGGGCTTCTGTCCAAACACGTATCCATGCTGCGCGAAGGTAAGAGCATCGAACAGCCCACTTATTCCTATCTGACTTGCACCCGCCAGCCCGAAACAATCCACATCGAACCGCGGGAAGTCATCATCATTGAAGGCATCCTTGCCCTATGCGACAAAAAGCTGCGCGGCATGATGGATCTTAGAATTTTTGTCGACGCAGATCCCGACGAACGCCTTATTCGTGTCATCCAACGTGATGTCATAGAGCGCGGCCGTACCGCTGAAGCCGTAATGGAGCGTTATACCCGCATCCTGAAGCCGATGCATCTGCAATTCATAGAGCCTTGCAAACGATACGCCGATCTCATCGTGCCGGAGGGTGGAAACAACCAAGTGGCAATTGATATTCTGACGATGTACATCAAAAAGCACTTATAAGTAACTCAATTCCGTATAGTATGCCCGACAGCACCTCCCCTGCCACACGCAAACTGCCGGTTTTTCACTGCCAGTTGCTCATTGCAATAGTATTGCTTTGCAGTGTCATGGGATGCCGCGGCGATCGTAACTCCGCCCATAAGCAGGAAAAGAGCACCGATTTGCAGCAGATAAAGGACAGTGGTGAACTGGTAGTGCTGACTTTATACAGCTCTACATCCTATTTTATCTATCGCGGGCAGGACATGGGATTTCAATATGAATTGAGTGAGCAGTTTGCCCAAAGCCTCGGTGTCAAATTGAAGATCAAGGTTGCCGGAAGCGTACGCGACCTTATCAGCAAGCTCCTTGCCGGTGAGGGAGATCTCATAGCCTATAACTTACCCATAACGAAAGAGTGGAAAGACAGCCTGATTTATTGCGGCGAGGAAGTGATTACGCATCAAGTCATCGTACAGCGCGCCGGCAGGGGCATCAAACCACTGAAAGACGTAACGGAACTCATTGGCAAAGATGTGTACGTAAAACCCGGAAAGTATTATGAACGGCTTGTCAATTTGGACAAGGAATTGGGAGGAGGCATCCACATTCATAAGGTGAGCAATGACAGCATCACAATAGAAGACCTGATCATGCAAGTCTCGCAGGGTAAGATTTCCTATACCGTAGCAGACAATGATATAGCCCGGCTGAATACCACCTATTATTCCAACCTGAATATCGGGCTGTCCATCAGCTTCGACCAACGGGCTTCGTGGGCTGTACGCAACGATTGCCCGCAACTGGCGGAAGCCGCCAACAAATGGCATAAAGACAACATGACCTCTCCTGCTTACACAGCAAGTATGAAACGATATTTTGAAATCAGCAAGGCCATTCCTCATTCTCCTATCCTGTCTCTGCGGGAAGGAAAAATATCACACTTCGACCACCTTTTTAAAAAGTATGCCCCCGAAATAGATTGGGACTGGCGACTGCTGGCCTCTTTGGCCTATACTGAGTCCAACTTCGACACCACAGCTGTTTCATGGGCAGGTGCTAAGGGATTGATGCAACTAATGCCTGCCACAGCCCGCGCCATGGGAATGCCCCCCGGAAAAGAACAAAACCCGGAAGAGAGCATCAAAGCCGCAACCAAATACATTGCCGCCACTGCCAGGAGCTTCTCCGCAATACCTCCAGACGAACGGATCAACTTCGTATTGGCATCCTATAATTCCGGCATCGGACATGTGCTCGACGCCATGGCATTGGCGGAGAAATACGGGAAAAACAAATACGTCTGGCGAGACAATGTAGAAAACTTCATCCTACTGAAAAGCAATGAGGAATACTTCACCGACCCGGTCTGCAAGAACGGTTATTTCCGCGGCATAGAGACGTATAACTTCGTACGGGATATTACGGCAAGATTTGAGCAATATAAGAAAAAGATTAAAAGCTGATTCATTAAGGAGACATAAAAAATGCTGTCCTCTCTGTGATGAAAATCTTAAAACAATTTCAATCGATTAGCTTTTGCCTCTTCAAGAGATACCGTCTCGACCTGCCTCTCCTGATTTTTCTCGCGCAACCGCTGATATTCGGTAAAAAGATTCTTCGCTAATTCTTCCTTTTGATTAGGATTCATCAGGCGGGCTGCTATTGATGCATTCTGCGAAGCATCTTTCAGATGAACAACCGGAGCATGATAGACCGGAGCAATCTTCAACGCCGTATGTAACGGAGACGTAGTGGCTCCGCCAATCAACAACGGAATGTCAAGCCCCGCTTTTTCCAGTTCCATGGCAACGTGCACCATTTCGTCCAGTGAAGGAGTGATGAGTCCGCTCAGCCCAATCATATCGGCCTTTTCTTCTATGGCACGCTGCACAATCGTTTCGGCAGGAACCATTACGCCCAGGTCGATTATCTCATATCCGTTGCAAGCCATCACTACGGCAACAATATTCTTTCCGATATCGTGTACATCTCCTTTCACCGTAGCAAGCAGCACTTTACCGGCAGAAGCGGCCCCCGCTTGCTTCTCCGATTCAATAACCGGCTGAAGGATAGCCACCGCTTTCTTCATAGTACGCGCCGTCTTAACAACTTGTGGAAGAAACATCTTGCCCGCACCGAACAGATCGCCAACGTGATTCATTCCCGCCATCAACGGGCCTTCAATAATATCCACAGCTTTCGGATAAGCATTTAAAGCCTCGGCAAGGTCTTCTTCCAGATAATCACCAACACCTTTTGTCAGAGCATACTTCAAGCGTTCCTCCACCGCACCTTCCCGCCATTGGAACCGGGAACCGGAAGCCGAAAGCAGGGAGTCACCGTTTGAAGCGGAAACTTTAGCGGCATCCGCTTCCGCTTTCAACCTTTCGGCCGTTTCAATCAATCGCTCCGCAGCATCTGCACGACGATTAAGAACAACATCTTCTATGCGTTCCAAAATATCGGCCGGTATATCTGTATAAAGTACGGAAGTTGCAGGATTCACAATGCCCATATCCATTCCCTCACGAATAGCATGATACAGAAACACCGCATGCATCGCTTCACGAATATAGTTATTGCCTCGAAATGAGAACGATAGGTTACTGACTCCGCCACTGACATGAGCACCGGGAAGATTCTTACGTATCCAACCGGTGGCGCGAATAAAGTCTACCGCATAATTATTATGCTCGTCCATACCCGTAGCCACTGCAAGCACATTCGGATCAAAAATGATGTCATGTGGGTTAAAGCCGACTTTGTCCACCAACAAACGATAAGCACGTTCGCATACCTCGATTCTACGTTCGTAAGTATCTGCCTGCCCCCGTTCGTCAAAAGCCATCACTATTGCAGCAGCACCATACTCCTTCACAGTGCGGGCATGCTCAAGAAACGTTTCTTCTCCTTCCTTCAAGGAAATGGAATTGACAATAGACTTGCCTTGCACACATTTCAGTCCTGCAACTATCACATCCCATTTGGAGGAGTCTATCATTACGGGAACACGAGCGATTTCAGGCTCGGAAGCTATCAGGTGAAGGAAGGTTGTCATTTCCTGTTCCGCATCCAGCAGTCCGTCATCCATATTTATGTCAATGACCTGTGCACCGTCTTCCACCTGCTGGCGGGCAATACTTAGCGCTTCGTCATATTTCTTCTCATTGATTAAACGCAGAAACTTACGTGAACCGGCAACATTGCAACGCTCACCCACATTGACAAAATTATTCTCCGGCCTCACCTCCAACAGCTCCAGACCGGAGAGCCAGAGACAATCGGGCTTACCAACCGGTATACGTGGTACAACTCCATCTATTAAAGATGAATAGGCAGCAATATATTCATCGGTCGTGCCGCAACAACCGCCTACTATATTTACTAATCCCTCATGGATATATTCTTTAATCTCAGCCGCCATTTCAGCAGGAGTCTGATCGTACGTGCCAAGACTGTTGGGCAGGCCCGCATTGGGGTAGGCACTGACATAATAAGGTGCGCGGGCGGCAAGTTGTTCGAGAAAAGGCTTCAACTGGCGGGCTCCGAAAGAGCAGTTGAGCCCTATGGAAAAGATATCCGCATGTTGCACTGAAGCCAGAAATGCATCCAACGTCTGTCCGGACAAAGTACGCCCGGCTATATCGGACACCGTTACGGACAGCATCAACGGAACCCGGATACCGGCAACATTCATTGCCTGCTTCGCGGCATATATGGCCGCTTTCGCATTCAACGTATCAAAAATGGTTTCAATCAGCAACGCATCTACACCGGCTTCGAGCATCGCTTCCATCTGTTCGCGATAGGCTATGACCAGTTCGTCGTAAGTCAGTGCACGAAAAGCCGGATTGTTGACATCCGGACTCATGGAGCAGGTCTTATTGGTGGGACCGACAGAGCCTGCTACAAACCGCGGTTTATCAGGGGTTAAGGCAGTGAATTCATCAGCAACCTCACGCGCCAGTTTCACAGCGGCAAGATTAATCTCACGAACATAGTCCTGCACGTGATAATCGGCCATGCTGACGCTTGTAGAACTGAAGGTATTGGTTTCGATGATGTCTGCACCTGCCGCAAGATATTTACGGTGAATATCCCGTATCACATCCGGACGTGTCAGACAGAGTATGTCATTATTACCTTTCAGTTGTCCGGGAATTTGTGCAAAACGTTCTCCGCGGAAGTCTTCTTCCGTCAAGTTGTACTGTTGTATCATGGTGCCCATAGCACCGTCCAGGATAAGGATGCGCTCACGCACCAAACCTTCAAGTCTACTCATAAATATAATGTGGTAATGCGGTACATTAAACTCACCTCTTGAACATACGCGCCATATCGCGCTTATCATCTTTTTCTTTCAAAGCCTCACGCTTGTCATATTGCTTTTTACCCTTTGCCAAAGCGACCACTACCTTTGCCAGCCCTTTTTCATTGATGAACAGACGGACGGGAATCATCGTGAATCCGGGATCTTTCGAACCGCGCTGCAGCTTATCCAGCTCTTTTTTAGTCAACAGAAGTTTACGCTCCCTGCGTGCATTATGGTTATTGTACGAGCCATAAAAATACTCGGCAATATGCATGTTCTTCACCCACAGTTCACCATTGGCAAAGTAGCAGAACGTGTCCACCAGACTTGCTTTTCCCAGACGGATGGACTTGATCTCCGTACCGGTGAGCACAATGCCCGCAGTATAGGTATCTACCAATTCATAATCGAATGTGGCACGCTTATTTTTAATATTTACAGGAGCTTGTTTCATAAAATCAATCAGTTCAGCACTACCGTCAGCTTATTGAATATGAATTCTATCACTGCCGGACAAGCTATTAACAAAATAGAAGAAAGAATGGTGAACCTCAAACGGTCTTTTTCCGCTATTTTCATCAAAATAGCACTTCCTTCCCACACTACATATACGATATAGAATTGAAGCAACAGAGCTATTATGCTGAAATCAGGCAATATACCGATAATAATTTTCAGCAAAAAAGGCACTACCAGCGCATAGCCGGCAAACTGTTGCGTCAAAGGAATATCGTTGTCCATAGCAAACATACGGACACGCAACCCATTGATGAGATAGGCTGCCAGAAAATATCCTCCAAACAAAGACACCGCCACAGCACAGCATTGCGTCATGGCATATTGAAAGCTTTGCGGACCACCCCACCCTTTCGCCATCAAAGAACCGATAAAGACCGACAGCCCGCATAAACCAATCATAGGATAGACAAAAGCTGTAAACACCTTTCGTCTATCCTCTTCCAAACGAATTTCCTCCCAGGCACGTGCCGGAGAGGAAATCATCTGCATTGCTATATGAAATAATTCTTTATAGTTCAACTATTATTTTTTTTCAAAAATACTTTTGTAATCTATTTCTTCATATTGAAGTTCTTTCTTCGCATCTTCCAAACTATAAGATCCGTTCTTATCCGTTTCATTGGCATAAATCCTAATCTTGGTAGGAGTTTCACCAAAAGCTGCAAGGAACTGGCTCAAATCAAAAGCTCTATACATGCTGAATCGCTCTGTCGGTTTCTCCTCATTATTTACATGACGAAGATATAGCTTCATAATCCCTTCTTCATCTTTACCGGCATCGCCTGCGCTGTGATTATCGTCACCATATATCAACGCGAGATCATGCTTATATGGGGATTTTTCTCCATAGAAAGTAACACCAAGCAACAAAGTATTCTTATCATAATACATTGTTCCCTGACCGGCAGGCAACAGCTCCACTATCGTAGCATTCTCATAAGGTTCACCGGCACCATTATTTTCAACCGGTACTCCTATACTAGTATTACCTGAGGTGCAATTATGTCCAATAGTTACTTTTGCCGTTATTTCTTTAGTTTCGCTCGTCAAAGGCTGTTCTTCGGAATTATAAGTATACTGAAGAAAAATAATATCTCCCAATCCTAAATTCACTGAATTATCAGTTAACAATTCGCTGGTATTTGAAGCTATAATTTTCAAACCGTCATTAGGATATTGAAATGTATAAGGATAAGCGGAAACGACTTTTAGTGTAGCCACCGGACTAACCGTAGGATCACTCTCCCCCATACACGAAGTAAAAGAAACACCCATCATCAGGGTAAATACAATCATCAAGAATTTCAATTGTTTCATAAACATTATTTTTTAGAGTTCGCAAAGATATAAATTTCAATTCACATAATGTAAATGCAGAAACTTAAAAAATACTGCAACCGTTACTTTATTATTTTTGCAAATAAGTCTAAATGTTCATCTACATAACTGGCAACCAACGCTGTATATTCCTCCTCTTTTTCCAAAAACTCATCCTCCAGTGCATCAAACACCTCATACTGCTCGTACATAGCCATAAATTCATCATCAGTACGCTCACGTTCCAAGTCTTCACGATGGGCGTCATATATCTTCTTGGCGGCATACACCAGTTTGCTTAAATCACCCACTCCCCACAAACGCATCACTTTGGCAAACGGATTGGCAAAGATGTAACCGCCATATCCATTCTGTATCAACTGGCAAAAACCACCTTCCATGAGTTCGTCACGAAATATCTGATACGCCAACAACGAATGTTGTTCACCGGTGAGCAAAGGCATTGTTTCAGCAGTCAGCTCGCCACCCGTCAACTCTTTATATGCGTCCGTAAATACTTGGATGAAAGCATCCATTCCCTCACCTGCAGCTTGCTGCAAAGCACTATCCGCCACTTCTACCATAATTTTGTTCTCTATTATTTTTTATTATGCACCGGCAAAGATAAAGAATTAAAAGAGAAAGTGAGAAAAGAAAGCATCAAAAACAATGGCACAGCAATACAACAATCGCACAACCTCAGCCCTGAGATTGTAAAGTCCAACTTTATGTCGCCAAACCTCTATGTTAGATCGCTAAACCTCTATGCTGGAAATCCAAACCTCTACTCTACAAAAAGCATTCCTTGACACCCTGTCACCACACTTGAACAACTTCTCTTCTCACGCGCCCGCGAGACATGCACGCATCAAACATCCATATAAAAAAATTCTTCCTGCGCGCGCGTAAGCAAAGTTATACAAGTATGGTGACAGGGTGTCACAACATTCAAAGAAACACGAATTGAAAACAATCGTCTTAAAGCAGCAATTGTATTGTAATGTAGAGATTGCAATATGCCAAATCAGCATCCTATATTACTAATTTTTAATAAAAAAGTCAAATCAGACGGTTGGCAGAAAGCAAGAAAACGACTACCTTTGTGACCGTTTAATAAAACATAGAACTACGTTTTTTTTAATTATAACTTAAAAAAGAGCTAATTATGACTTATTCACACGAAGTGGAACACATGTGTGTTGTAAAGAAAGGTCCTAACCACGGACCGGCTCCCATACCCGAAGAAGGCAAATGGGTAAAATCAAAAGAAATAGTTGATATTTCAGGTTTAACACATGGTGTAGGTTGGTGTGCTCCTCAACAAGGTGCTTGTAAACTGACTTTGAACGTAAAAGAAGGTATCATTCAGGAAGCATTGGTTGAAACAATCGGCTGCTCCGGTATGACTCACTCAGCTGCTATGGCTGCCGAAATCCTTCCGGGCAAGACAGTACTCGAAGCATTGAACACTGACCTTGTTTGTGACGCTATCAATACAGCAATGCGCGAACTTTTCCTGCAAATCGTTTACGGACGTACTCAGTCTGCTTTCTCTGAAGGTGGTTTGATTATCGGTGCAGGTTTGGAAGACTTGGGTAAAGGTCTGCGTAGCCAGGTAGGTACACTGTACGGTACTCTGGCCAAAGGTCCTCGTTACCTGGAAATGGCCGAAGGTTACATCAAGAATATCTTCTTGGATAAGAATGACGAGATCTGCGGATACGAATTCGTTCACATGGGTAAATTCATGGATGAAATCAAGAAGGGTACAGATGCTAACGAAGCATTGAAGAAGGTTACCGGTACTTACGGTCGCGTAACACCTGAGCAGGGAGCAGTTAAACATATTGATCCACGTCACGAATAATATAAGGAGGAAAGAAATTATGATTAGAGAAGTAAAATTTGAAAGTCAAGACCGTCGTATCAAAGGTATCATTGCTGCCTTGAACGCTAACGGCATCAAAGACATCGAGGAAGCAAACGCAATCTGCGAAGCTGCCGGACTTGATCCTTATAAAACGTGTGAAGAAACTCAGCCGATCTGTTTTGAAAATGCAAAATGGGCTTACGTAGTAGGTGCAGCTATTGCATTGAAGAAAGGTTGCAAGAATGCTGCTGACGCTGCCGAAGCTATCGGTATCGGTCTGCAAGCTTTCTGTATCCCGGGTTCTGTAGCCGACGACCGTAAGGTTGGTATCGGTCATGGTAACTTGGCAGCTATGTTGCTGCGCGAAGAGACTAAGTGTTTTGCTTTCCTGGCAGGTCACGAGTCATTTGCTGCTGCAGAAGGTGCTATCAAAATTGCTGCTAAAGCTGACAAAGTACGTAAAGAACCTCTGCGTTGTATCCTGAACGGTTTGGGTAAGGATGCTGCACAGATCATCTCTCGTATCAATGGCTTTACTTACGTACAAACTCAATTCGACTACTATACTTCTGAACTGAAAGTTGTTCGCGAAATCGCTTACTCTGACGGTGAGCGTGCCAAAGTAAAATGCTATGGTTGCGACGACGTTCGTGAAGGTGTAGCTGTTATGTGGAAAGAAGGTGTAGACGTTTCTATCACTGGTAACTCTACTAACCCGACTCGTTTCCAACACCCGGTTGCAGGTACTTACAAGAAAGAGCGTATGCTTGCTGGTAAGCCTTATTTCTCAGTAGCTTCCGGTGGTGGTACAGGTCGTACCCTTCACCCGGATAACATGGCAGCCGGTCCGGCTTCTTATGGTATGACCGACACCATGGGACGTATGCACTCAGACGCTCAGTTCGCTGGTTCTTCATCTGTTCCTGCTCACGTAGAAATGATGGGATTCCTCGGCATCGGTAACAACCCGATGGTAGGATGTACTGTAGCTTGCGCGGTAGACGTAGCTCAGGCTTTGAGCAAGTAAGTAATTACTTAATCAAAATAATAAATCCCTGTAACTGATAAGGTTATGGGGATTTTTATTTCATCTACACAGATACAAGATATTTATAAACTGCCCCACTCCATAATTCAAAACATAAGAAGAATAAAATGATAATATCCCTAAGAACTTATAACAAGCGAATAAAATTCTTGTATTTTTTAACTAGAGTTTTTCTAAAGGTACACAATAAAATTGCAGAATTTGACTACAAATAAGAGTTTTTGAACAAAAAATCAAATATTCAGTTGTATATTCGATAATAACACAATATCTTTGTAGTTGTTTATTATGATCATTTTCTACAAATGTCAACCGAGCACAGACTTATCTTGCATTTGTAAGGATCACACATAGACCTGAAAAAGGAACGCGAGACTATCTATAAATACTAAATAATATGTGGAAAAAATTATTAAGAACTACTTTATGCGCTGCACTCGTATTAAGCAGCTGTACGGACAATGACGTCTATAAGGGGTCTAAGGAGGATGAAAAAGAATTCAACAATTTCTCCTTTTCTACTGTACAAAAGGACGTAAACTTAAGTGTGAATTACGTAAATGGTACTGTAAAATCAAATGTGTATTTTGAAGTATATGATGAAATGCCTGTTACTGAAAGTGAATACGGTACTTACATCAAGCGTCAGGATGTAAATTATCTGTTTGCTGCCTATACCCAAGAAGACGGTACCTATAGAGGAAAGATAGAATTACCTTCATACTTAACAAAGGTATATATCTATTCTCCTGTTTTCTTTGCGCAAACTCTGATGGAAGCAAATATTGTAAATGGCAATATTGAAGTTACGGATAAGGCGGCACCTATACCTACTCGTGCAATTTACTCAACTTCCTCCCCGTATGATAGCTATCTGGTAAGCAATCAGTATGGAAATGAAGTGTGGAAAACCTGGTTAGGTGACTACGATAAGCATAAAAACGGAGATATCAACTACAAGTATACAGGTATATTGGCAGCAACAGAAAAAGATGGTTTATATGCTGCACATACCCGTATTATAAACACCCATAGTACTTGCCCGCAAGAATACCGTGGCTACTCGGATATGTATGTTAACGAAGATGCTGAAGTAGTAGTTACATTCTTGGGGCAAAACACCTGTTGGACATGCTCTTTGGGATATTACTATTATAAAGCAGGAGAACAACCCAAAGACTTAAATGATGCTCATGTAATTATGTTGTTCCCGAATACTCAGGATGGTACTTGGAGAAATTGGACAGCATATAAAAGTGCCGGTATTAATCCGTTGACCGCTGTACAACTAATGTATTATCCCAATATTGCATCCAAAAGTAAAGAAGGGGCAACCACGGTATTTCCTGCCGGTTACAGAATCGGTTTTGTTCTGGCCACCAATGGTTGGAATCATCATGTTAACGGTTTTTCCGGATACAAAAAATACCGTGCTGCCACTTCAAGTGGCTTAAGTTTAAACGACAAAGGCATGAAATTTAATGAACCACGCACTGCAGTTTACAGATATAGCGACTGGATATTGACTTCTTTTGAAGATTATATGACTGACGAAAACTTCAGCGATGTAGTCATTGCTTTAAAATCGAATCCGGTAGACGCTATTACTGACATACCCGTGACAAATCCTGATGATGATAAAACAAGTATTGATTTCCTTAAAGGTATATACGCATTCGAGGATCTATGGCCCAATCAGGGAGATTACGACATGAATGATGTAATTGTGCGATATAACTATGGAAACACCTTCAATGAAAAGAATCAAATATATTCCGAATCGTTCACATTCAAAACATTCCAGAATATTGCTACCAATAATAATGGTTTAGGATTCAGACTCATTACGGAAGAAAATATTAAATCTGCCACCTGCTCCATTCGTAAAGAAGGTGAGAAAGACTTCACCGAAACCACATTTGCATACGAGCCCCAGGAAAACATATACCTCCTGACTGAAAATGTGAAAGATAATATGGGAGCAGAATACAAAGTGACTGTTAATTATAGTAAGCCCATTTCAGCGCAATCAGAAGCTCAGGCATTCATATTCAAGAACGAAGAAGATGGTTTACGATGGGAAGTACATATTCCTCAGGAAACACCGACATCCAAAATAAATAAAACCCATTTTGGTCAGGGAGATGATGCATCTAAACCGGATCGAGGCATCTACTATGTGCGTAAAGGTAACTATCCTTTTGCATTCTTTCTGAGTCGGGCTACAGAAAGTGATTTAAGCAAATTACTGGATGGAAACAACGAAAGAAAAGCTATAAATCTGTTATATAGTGGTTATGATGAATGGGTAACCAGTAATGGTGAAAAGAATAAAGATTGGTATAAAAATTAAGGACTCTCCAAAAGCTCAAAGATAAAGGATAAGACTGAAAAAGTTATATAAAAGAGAGTATCCAGTTATGACTTAGATACTCTCTTTTATATATAGATATTTATTCATTAAACCAATCAATCTTCTTAGAGAAATACATCACCATTGCCAGTATCACAAACAGTCCGAGACTACCGGCCAGCAAAGCAAAGGTTTCTAACTGGATAAGGATGAAAACATAAATGTAAAGAACACTTAGCAAACCTACCATAATGAACGCCGTTTTTTTTCTTTTGATAATCCCCAGCATGTATCCACTCACCAAAGTAATAGTAAGCACCGATGCCACCAAGTAAGCCATATTGAAACCAATATGCTCGGACATGGATAATAACAGACTATAGAATAGACAAAGAGCTAATCCTACCAACAAATATTGCAGGGCATGAATACGGGTTTTCTCCATTATCTCTGTGAAGAATATTACTGTAAAAGTCAGTAGAATAATCAGAATAGCATACTTAGTAGAGCGCATAGACTGCTGATACTGCTCTACCGGCATTTTCAGATTGACACCAAAATTAGAGTTTTGAATATCTTTAATGCTGGCATTCTGATAATTGACAAGTACCTGGGGATAATTCCGATTAAGATTCAACACCTGCCACTGTGCTGAGAAATCTTTCTCTGTAATCTCCCGTTTCTCAGGCAAATAATTGCCATCAAAACTTGGAGTATTCCAATTTGCTTTCAGGTTCACTTTGGTGGTTTTGCCCAATGGGGTAAAGTAGATAGACTGGGAACCTTTCAATTTAATTTTCATTTCATAAGGCAATTTCCTGTCTTCTTTCAGAGAGGAAAGGTCGACAATGGCATGAACACCCATACTTTCAATACCTCGTCCATCCACTCCCGGCTCAAACGTATAGACAGAATCATTCAGTGTAATGCTGACCTGTTCACTGAGACCACGCATATCTGTTAGGTTCAAGCAAACAGCTGCTCTATTGTACTGAAGCACATCCATGTCGACATTACTCTTACGGAGTTCTTCCGAACTAAAGAATCCCTTGATCAGTAATTCGGATTGATAGACATTTACCTTATAAATTCCTCTCTGAAGAATCTCTGTACTCAACTGTCCATCTATTGACAATTCATCAGGAAGCAATGTTATACTCCCCATAGTAATCTTCTTTACTCCATTATCTTCCTGAGTAATGGGATATTGCAAGTTAATATAAGGGCCTGTAATAGTCTGTGCCAAACTCCACTTTTGGCCGACTTCCTCAATAGCATCCGTCTGTATCTGCCCACGTTCCCTAATCATATCTTCGATCATAAACATCGGGATCAACAGCAATAAAATTAGAAAAGCGATAACTACCACTTTAATTGATTTAGAGAAACGGCGTAGACAGCCGCTTGCCTGTTTCTTTGTTTCATTCAGATTCTCTGTGAAATCTACATTGAAATCTTCGTTCAAATTGTCCATAATAGAATAGTATTAAGTAAGATATTTAGTATTGTCCGGTTTTGTGTGAAGCCAAACATCTACGTTGATTTCAGAAAATTCTCCAATGCTTCAAGGTGAGTTTTGAAAGCCTTTTTCCCCTCCGCAGTGGCTTGGAAAGATGTTTTCGGCTTCCTACCCACAAAGCTCTTCTGGCAAACGATATAGCCCAACTCTTCCAAAGCCCTTGTATGGCTTGCCAGGTTACCGTCCGTCAGTGAAAGTAATTCCTTCAAAGTATTGAAATCGACATCTTCATTTACCATGAGAACTGCCATAATACCCAGACGAACTTTACTTTCAAATGCCTTATTTATATTTTGAAATGCTTCTATCATCTATTATTTTTTCCTTTCGTACTGTAAATAAAACAACATGCCATACAAAATATGGAATCCACCAAAACCAATTGTCCAAAACATTAAGCCATGTCCTTCAAAGAAACAGTCTGCAATACCCAGACAAAGAAAAGCATATCCTAACCATGCTACATTGGAGTAAGTGAACTTAGACACATTGACCAAAGAAAGTCCATAGAAAAGTAACATCACAGAAGATACCAATCCATAATGTTCATGTAGCAATAAGGCTATACAGAACAACCCTCCCGTCAACAACGGCAATGAAAAATTCCATGCAATGCGATAGGTTAGTTTACTGAATAGCTTTTGTTGCATCTTCTTGGCCTTATACCAAGACAAGATACAGGCGGTAACAACTGAAACAGTCAAAACCAGTGAAGCAACCATTATTAGTCCTTCCCTATTATCTCCTGATCTTAATAACTGACCGGCCACATAAGCACCGGCTAATGCATACACTCCGGCCAAGACAGCCGTCATTCCACTGAGAGATACGAACTTGGAAGATCTTTCCATCAATTCTTTTATCTCATTTACTGATTCTATCGCTTTATTCTTATCCATATACAAAAAGTACTTTGTGGTGCAAAGTAAAATATAAAAAATGAAAGGAACAAAGAATATCGAGAAAAAATATATTCAATGAAGATTAAGCCGCATAAGAATTACTATATTTGCAATCAACCAAATATCAACAGTCATAGCCTAATGATGAAACAATTAATTGCTTGTTGCGGATTAGATTGCGAAAGTTGCGATGCCCGCATAGCTACTGTCAGAGATGACAATGAATTAAGAGAAAAAACAGCCCAACTGTGGAGTGAGTTGAATAACATACCGGAGATTACGGCAGATACCATTAATTGTATGGGCTGTCGTGTGGATGGGGTGAAAACGATGTATTGCAGCGATATGTGCGCAATTCGCAAATGCGTAAACGAAAAAGGATTTAACACCTGTGGTGACTGTAAAGAATTGGATAACTGCCAGATAGTTAGTCCTATTTTTCAGCATACTCCCAGTGCTAAAGAAAATCTTCTATAACATTGTAGTTGATAAATTTGCACTGCCAACAAAACATTGATAGCCATGCATAAATACACTGAAATAAAGAGCATCATTTTATCTCTATTCCATTTAAGTTTTTTCGTACTTTTCAGCTCATGCTCTTCTACCCACACTCCGTTTGCTGTGGTAGATACAAATAAAGCATTGGAGTACACAATGGATGGAAAACACTTGTTTACTTACAATTATGCAGTAACTTATCCTCCACAGGGTGTAGATACTGCCTATAAACGAAGCGGATTCATCCATCCTTTACGTACGTTGGAAGGTGAGGTACTGACCAATTGTTCCCCATCCGACCATTATCACCATTTCGGCTTGTGGTATGCCTGGACAAAAACCACATTCGAAGAAAATGAAATTGACTTCTGGAATCTCTATAAGAAACAAGGTACGGTTCGTTTTCGGCAATTCGTAGAAGTGCAACCTGATGGTTTTTCCGCTGTACTCGACCATGTGGCATATCCCGACTCCACGAAAGAAAAAATAGCGATGACCGAGCAACTGAAAATCCGTGTGGGAAAACCCAAACAACGGGGATATTACATTGACTATCACACCACGCTTCGTTGTGCCACTTCTGCCCCGGTAGTATTGGAAAGCTACCGCTATGGAGGCATTTGTATCCGCGTATGCGAAAGTTGGAATGGACAGACAGCCGAGATGCTCACATCCGAAGGGCTCGACCGTAACAATGCCGATGGATCACTGGCCCGTTGGTGCTACTTTCAAAAGAAACCCGGCAAGGACGATGCCTGTATCCTAATTGTTCCTTACCCTTCCAATCTAAACTATCCCGAACCGATACGCGTATGGGATGATAAAGCCAATAATTCCCGGGGCGACCTGATGTGGAACTTCTCTCCAACCAAACGCCAGTCATTTACTTTGCATCCCGATCAGGAATTGCGTCTTTCTTATCGGATCTATGTGCTGGATGAATCGATAAACGCCTCTACTGCCGAGGCACTTGCAAAAGAGGTTATCTAATTGTATTCTTTTTCCGATTCATCAATTTATGCACCTATAAACTGATGAATCGGAAAAGCATTTTTATCGTGATACCCTTCCGGATGTATTTCCTTGCATCAGGCTCTCTACTTCCTCCACCGTCACATGATTAAAATCACCGTATACGGTATTCTTTAATGCAGAGGCTGCCAGAGCATATTCCAATGCTTTCTGATCATTATCCGGATACATTATGAGACCATAAATCATGCCACCGACAAAAGCATCACCGGCACCCACGCGGTCCACTTCGCATTCGATATCATAAATACCTGTATGTTTCAATGTGCTATCTGAATAGAGAACGGCAGCCAGCAAATTATGATTGGAAGTAATGGAATTACGAAGTTCCAGAAATGCCTTCTGGCAACGAGGAACAAGTTCCACCACCCGACGACCGAACTCTTCAAAGGCAGGAAAATTTGCCTCAAATGTAGTATCCGCAGCATCTACCGCTTTGAAACCGACAGGCTGTATGCCAAGTATCTCTTTATATTCCGGTTCGGCACCGAAAATAACATCACTATATTGTACTAAAGGTTGCATGACTTCGGCAGCAGAACTCCCATAGTTCCAAAGTTTCTTACGGAAATTCAGGTCACAGGAGATAGTCAATCCCATACGGTCAGCTATTTCAAGAGCCTCACGACATGCATTGGCACCATCTTGTGACAAAGCAGCAGCAATACCCGACCAATGAAACCAACCGGCATCAGAGAATATCTTTTCCCAATCAATCATGCCCGGACGCAAAGTAGCAAAAGAAGAGCCTTCACGGTCGTAAACCACATTAGAATTACGGAATGCCGCACCACTTTCCAGGAAATAAAGCCCCATGCGCTTACCACCAAAAACAATACCTTCCGTACCTAAACCGTTAGCACGGAGCGAAGCTATACAGGCACGCGCCACAGCATTGTCCGGCAGGCGGGTTACGAATTCTGTGGGAATACCAAAGTTAGCCAACGAAACGGCCACATTAGCTTCACTGCCACCGTAAGTGGCTATCATCTGATTAGTTTGTGAAAAACGCAGGAAATCAGGAGCAGTAAGCCTCAGCATTACTTCACCAAAGGTGACTACTTTCTTATTTGTGGCAATTTGTTTCTTGTTCATACGATGTCAATAATAAAGATTAACTAAACAGCAAAGTTGTATTTTTATTCCAAGCAAACGCAAAGATATAATAATATTTATTGGCGGAAAAGCAGGGATAAAATAGAATCATCAGATTTGTTGTAACTTTGCAAAGTTTTAACTGATATAACAAACAGAATGAGTTCATTGAAAAAAATTCCCTCTCCCTTAGTTTCCCTCCTGCCCATCGTGTTGTTGGTAGGAATGTTATTCGCCACCATACATACATTCGGAAGTGATGCACTGAAAGGGGGTAGCCAGATTTCTCTACTGACCACTACCGCTTTTTGCGTATTCATAGGCATAGCATTCTACCGTGTCCCTTGGAAAGATTACGAACTCGCCATCACAAATAATATTTCAGGAGTTGCTACAGCAATTATCATCTTGCTGATAATAGGTGCGCTAAGTGGAGCATGGATGATAAGCGGCATCGTCCCTACTCTTATATATTATGGCATGCAAATTATTCATCCTGATTTTTTCCTGGCATCAACCTGTATCATCTGCGCATTAATTTCTGTTATGACAGGTAGCTCGTGGACAACAATCGCCACTATCGGTATCGCCCTGATGGGGATTGGCAAAGCACAAGGATTCAACGAAGGCTGGATAGCAGGAGCCATTATCTCCGGAGCATATTTCGGTGATAAAATCTCCCCACTGTCGGAAACTACGATACTTGCTTCATCCATAACAGATGTACCTTTATTTAAGCATATACGCTATATGTTGATAACAACCACTCCATCGCTGATTATCACACTGATCATCTTTACAGTAATGGGATTCGTCATCGAAACAAACTCTACTGCGCACATGGAGGACTTTGCCGTGTCACTGAAAGATACATTCACAATCACTCCCTGGTTACTGATTGTTCCCTTGGTAACCGGAATACTTATCGCACGAAAAGTCCCGTCCATCATCACTTTGTTCATATCCACTATGCTGGCAGGAGTATGCGCTATCATCTTCCAACCGGATTTACTACATGAAATAGCAGGAGAAAATAATATCTTCAAAGGGGCAATGATGACATTCTACGGAAGTACCAGCCTGGATACAGGCAACAGTATGCTGACCGACCTTGTTTCTACACGTGGTATGGCCGGCATGATGGATACGGTCTGGTTGATTCTTTGTGCCATGTGTTTCGGAGGTGCCATGACAGCAAGCGGTATGCTGGGTAGCATAACTTCAGTCTTTGTACGCTTTATGAAAGGAAGAGTCAGTGTTGTAGCATCCACTGTTTGTTCCGGACTATTTCTTAATCTGACTACTGCTGACCAATATATCAGTATTATCCTCACCGGAAACATGTTTCGCAATATATATGAGAAAAAAGGATATGAGAACCGATTATTGAGTCGTACGACGGAGGATGCTGTTACCGTGACCTCCCCTTTGATACCGTGGAATACCTGCGGAATGACGCAGGCAACGATATTGAACGTATCTACGCTGACCTACCTTCCTTATTGCTTTTTCAACATTATCAGCCCCCTAATGAGTATCCTCGTTGCAGCCATCGGATATAAAATTGTGAAGTGTCCCGTGAACAATCCCGAATAAAGGTTGTTTTGCAATAAACGAACAAGAATCGTAAAACCTAAACATTAAAGAATTATGAAAAAGTTTATTGCATTAGTAGCATTAGTGATGATGAGTGCGGCAACAACCGCCATGTATGCACAAGAAAGTAGAGCGGAACGCCGCGCAGACCGTAAGGCTCAAAGAGACGCTGAACGCGCCCGCCTGAAAGCTGAAGAACAAGTAGCCGACGCAGTATCGTATGATGACGCTGTAGCCGCATTGAAAGCCCACCAATTCGTACTGGAAGCCGACCAGGTAATGTTCCGTAACGGACAAACAGCTTTCGTTAACTCCAACACCAACTTCGTACTGGTAAATCAAGGACGCGGTACTGTACAGGTAGCATTCAACACAGTGTATCCCGGCCCTAACGGTATCGGTGGTGTAACTGTAGACGGTTCTACCTCGGATATGCAGATTACAACTGACAAGAGAGGTAACGTAAACTGCCAGTTCAGTATTCAAGGTATCGGTATCTCTGCACAGATTTTCATTTCGCTGACTAACGGTGGAAACAATGCTACCGTAACCATCAGTCCGAACTTCAATTCCAACACCATGACGCTGAGCGGTAACCTCGTTCCATTAGACCAATCCAGCATCTTTAAAGGTCGTTCTTGGTAAAGCCCTTTACAATATATATTTCCACTCCGCTGCAAGTTACCAGAAATGTGTACATTTGCAGCGGAGTTTTTTATATTTTTGCATCCATATATGAGAGAATTTATCATCGCAGACAATCAGGACATCACCAAAGCAGGTATGATGTTTCTGCTCAGTAGTCAGAAGGACACAGCCTTGTTACTGGAAGCAGATAACAAAACCGAATTAGTTCAGCAACTGCGCCTGCATCCGCAAGCAGTAGTGATACTGGACTATACGTTATTTGACTTCTCAGGTGCGGACGAGTTAATTGTGCTGCATGAGCGTTTCAAAGAAGCGGACTGGCTCCTTTTCTCTGATGAATTGAGCATGGAATTTCTACGGCAGGTATTGTTCAGCAGTATGGCTTTCGGAGTGGTGCTGAAGGACAATTCAAAAGAAGAAATACTGTCTGCATTGCAATGTGCTTCGCGCAAAGAGCGTTTTATCTGTAATCATGTCAGTAATTTATTGCTGTCGGGCAGTAATGCATCTCCCGTACGCCACACATTGAAAGATGATTTATTGACACCTGCAGAACGGAGTGTACTGAAAGAAATTGCTCTGGGAAAGACTACGAAGGAAATTGCGGCGGAGAAGAACCTCAGCTTTCATACGGTAAACAGCCACCGTAAAAACATATTCCGTAAATTAGGAGTGAATAATGTGCACGAAGCTACCAAATATGCCATGAAGGCAGGGATTGTGGATTTAGTGGAATACTATATATAAAAGCTGTTCAAACACCTATTTCTCCGCTACCGATACATATCCGGGAAGCTTCATCATATACCACACCGAATTGTCCGGGGGCAATGCCCTGCAAATTTTCAGAAGATACAATACGATAGTTCTCCCCTTCCCGTATCAGTTTTCCTTTCATAAATTCCGGTGTATGGCGGATTTTAAAAGTCACATAGACTTCCTGATTATATAACCAAGGATTTTCTGTAATGAAATGAAAATCATGAATCATAAATTCACGCCCGTACTGCCATTGGGTATCATATCCTCGTGAGACATAAAGTACATTTGCATCGATGTCTTTCCGAATGACAAACCAAGGACCACCGCTTAAACCCAATCCTTTACGCTGTCCGATGGTATGAAACCAATATCCCCGGTGTGTACCGATTTTCTTTCCAGTCTCCCATTCCACAATATCTCCTTGCCGTTCACCAAGGAAACGACGAACAAAGTCATTGTAGTTGATCTTTCCCAGAAAGCAAATGCCCTGACTGTCACGACGACGGGCAGTAGGCAGCCCTGCATTGTGGGCAATGTCCCGTACTTCCTGTTTCATCAATCCGCCAAGGGGGAACATTAGTTTAGATACTTGCAGGTAATCAATCTGTGCAAGAAAATCTGTCTGGTCCTTTACGGGATCGGTAGCTGTACCCAACCATACTTTACCATCTCTATGAACCGTAGTGGCATAATGCCCGGTAGCGGTAAAATCAAACTCTTTGCCTACTTTCTGCTCAAAGCAACCGAATTTAATGAAGCGGTTGCACATCACATCCGGATTAGGAGTCAATCCACGACGGATTTTGTCAATGGCATAAGCAGCAACCTGTTCCCAGTATTCTTTCTGCAAATCGACCATTTCCAAAGGCAATCCGTAGCGGTGTGCAACAGCCGTAGCCATCTCCCAGTCTTCTTCAGCAGAACAATCCATATAATCGGTGCCTTCCATTCCTATCTTTATATAAAATAGAGACGGTCGATACCCTTGTTCACAAAGAAGGTGTACGGCAACTGAGCTGTCGACACCTCCTGATAATAAAACAGATATATTCATTCAAATAGTTTAAGATTATAGTAAGCATAAGTACCTATTACTTACAATAAATATATTTTCAAACCATAGTCGTATACTTAGCCTATCTCAGTCCTATACTTAGGGTACCTCAGTATCATACTTAGGGTATCTCAGTATCATACTGAGACAGGGCAACTATAGCATTCTAATAATCAACTAGTTACAAAAAACACCTTTTAACATCAACAAATCAAGACAAACAGGCAATAAAAAGTGAGAAAATAGATTCATTACTTTCGGGTTATGAACAAAATGTGATAAGGTGGTAGGGTGATAAAGTGATAGCGAGATAAGACTCTTTGATATATAGCGCAGCCACTTTATCACCTTATCACACCTTACCACCTTATCACTCTTTTTTTATTCCTTCCTTTCCGATTATGAACCGATTATATTTTATCCAACGCCTGAGCCAAGTCATCCAGCAAGTCAGCAATATGCTCCGTACCGATAGACAGGCGCACGGTTCCCGGCTTAATTCCCTGTTCTTCCAACTCTTGTTCATTCAACTGCGAATGTGTAGTAGTGGCCGGATGGATAACGAGTGACTTAACATCCGCTACATTTGCCAGAAGTGAGAATATCTGCAGGTTATCAATAAAAGTTTGTGCCTCTTTCACCCCACCCTTCACTTCAAAAGTAAAGATAGAACTTGCACCATTAGGAAAATATCTTTGATACAACGCATGATCCGGATGTTCCGGTAATGACGGGTGATTCACTGCTGCCACTTTAGGGTGCTTCTTCAGGAAGTCAACCACCTTCAATGCATTCTCCACATGACGTTCCACGCGGAGGGAAAGTGTTTCCAATCCCTGCAATAAGATGAAAGCATTGAATGGACTGATAGTTGCCCCCGTATCACGAAGCAGGATAGCACGAATACGTGTAACATAAGCAGCAGCACCAGCTGCTTCGGTAAAACGTATACCGTGGTAGCAAGGTTCCGGTTCCGTCAGTTGAGGGAATTTGCCCGAAGCTGCCCAGTCGAACTTACCACCATCCACAATCACACCACCCAAGGAGGTGCCATGACCGCCGATAAACTTCGTAGCAGAGTGTACTACAATGTCTGCTCCATGCTCAATAGGCCGTATCAGGTAAGGTGTACCGAATGTATTATCAATAATCAATGGAATTTTATGGCGATGTGCTATCTCGGCAACAGCTTCAATATCAATAATGTTGGAGTTCGGATTACCCAGAGTTTCAATATATACAGCTTTTGTATTTTCCCGTATAGCCTTCTCAAAGTTGGAAAGATCAGCAGGGTCTACAAAAGTAGTAGTCACCCCATAGGCAGGCAGAGTATGTTCCAACAGATTATATGTACCACCATAGATGGTTTTAGCTGAAACAATATGATCTCCGGCACGGGTAATATTCTCTAAAGCATAAGTCACGGCAGCAGCACCCGAAGCAACCGCTAATCCGGAAACGCCCCCTTCCAAAGCAGCCACACGTGCTTCGAACACACCTTGGGTAGAGTTAGTCAAGCGACCATAAATATTGCCCGGATCTTGCAAACCAAAGCGTGCGGCAGCATGGGCTGAGTCATGGAATACATACGAAGTAGTTTGGTAAATGGGCACGGCACGCGCATCAGTAGCCGGGTCGGGTTGTTCTTGTCCCACATGGAGTTGAAGCGTCTCGAAATGCAATTTCTTTGTTTCCATTGTCTTTGTATTTTTTAGGATTAATTGATTGAGCGCAAAGATAATGGGATGTCTTGACATGGGCAATGACATAAGATAGGGAATTTTATACCACATTTATGGTAGATAAACAAACTATTCGCTAAATTTGCAACGAAAACCAAACGATAGATACAGATGAAAAGAAGGAATATACAGCTTTTCCTACTATTGGGAATCCTTGCATTGACGAGCTTATTCTCTTGTGGAGTAGACCGTTGGCCGGAATATTACAAATGGACCGGGCGTGATCTATGGATAGACAGCGTCATGAGAGAAGAATATCTGTGGTTTGAAGACATCCCCAACACAAAGGACCTGAACTACTTCCTTGAACCGGATGCTTTTTTGAAGAAAATAATATCTCCACTCGATAAAAGTTACTCCAGTGTAGATACGCTGTATGCTACCCCATTGCCAAGTTATGGTTTCGACTATACGCTGTATAGTATAGTTGGTAATGATACTGCTTTTAATGCACTGATTACCTACGTAATACCCGGTTCTCCTGCTGCCGAAGTTGGTTTAAAACGGGGTGAGTGGATTATGAAAGTCAACGATGACTTTATCACCAAGAAAACTGAAGAATTACTGAAAGAAGGTGAAAGCCGGAAGTTATTAATGGGAGAATATAGTACACAGGAAAATGAAGCAGGAGAAACAGAAGGTGTCATTACTTCCTATGGTGAAGCCAACCTGCCCGCTGCCCGCCCCGTGGAAGACGTTACGATACCCGCCTATGATGTTCTCACCGGCGGTGTAGGTTATCTGGCATACAATAGTTTCAGTACAGAAGATAATAGTGAATTGCTTCGACTCTCCCAATACTATAAAGAGAACAATGTGAAAGAGTTTGTTCTCGACTTACGCTACAATGCCGGTGGAGAAATGGATTGTGTACAGCTTCTGGCAACGATATTAGCACCTGCAGATAAATTAGGCAGTACCCTCGCTTCACTGGAATACAGCCAAAAGCAGATGTCCAAAGACCGGGAACTTACTTTCGACGACCAGCTTTTGCAAGGAGGTAGCAATTTAAATCTATCGAAAGTATATATCCTGACAAACAGTACTACTGCAGGCGCCGCAGAAATGCTGATCAACTGCCTGAAACCTTATATGACCGTAGTACTTGTGGGTGCCACAACTAAGGGAGAAAACGTAGCAACAACCAGTTTCTCCAGTGATAAGTTCCAGTGGATTCTTCGCCCCGTTGTATGCGAGGTATTCAATTCTGAAGGTAAAGCAGACTATTCTACAGGTTTTACTGCAGACTATGCAGTCAGTTCCCTACAAGACTTTGCAAAAGTATTGCCCTTAGGTGATCCTAATGAAGAAATGTTGAGTGCAGCATTAGGAATCATTGATGGTAGCATCGTACTTCCGGAACCTGAGCCAGACCCTGAACCGGAGCCCGAGACCCAAATGAAGGCGGTGAAAAGTATGAAAGTAAAGCGCACCTTCCGTAACGGTCTTATCATTAAATAAATCAGAATGAAGAAAAATATTCTCATAGCTTTGCTATTCATAGGAGGATTGGCTGCTTGCAGTGATAGTGACGATTCGGATATACCCGATAATCCGGGATATCCCGTAACTCATTTTTCCAAAATAGAATTATCGGAAGTTAAGACTGAAAAGGCTACTCCACCGGTTACCCTCACTCAGACCTATGCTTATAAAGCCGGTAGACTGACAAATTTCACTGCCATACAAAGTTTTGTAGCCGGAGGAGAAACCTTCAAGATAGAAAATGCTACAAGTGTTGTTTACGGGGATCATCAGGCCGTAGTGACAGATGAAATCAATACTGTTTCTACTTATACATTGGACGATAACGGCTATGCCGTGAGTTGCATACGTAAGGAAATGGATGGAAAAATACGCTCTTATACTTTCGACTATCTAATTAATACGGAGGGAAAATACTTCCTGAAAAATATAACAGAAACATTAGACGAAAACCAGCCCTATTCTTCTATCAACATAGATTATAGCAGCTATAGGACACTACGCATCACCCAGCAGGTGAACAAGTCCGAACAAACTTATATAGCCGGCACATCTACCACTAATGAAATTGCCAACACTTCAGAGATTCCATATCTATTCCTGACAGATCTATATCCCCTTTCATTCCACTCGGTAGCCATTTACGGGAAGTTCTTGGGAGATGCATACAATACTCTGATTACTAATCTCAGGCCAGAGGATAACAGTGAAAGTAACGAAACCACGACTTATAAATATGAATTCGACGGACGAGGTATCGTTACTTCCTGCAATGAGATGACCAAGAGTTACGGAGACGACTACAAGCGTACCATAAAGTACACAATCGAATAAATTGAAATACTATTTCTTGAAGAATTTATCAAAGAAAAGAATTTGGTAATCGATAGAGTTATTCCAATATTGCCCGTTATGTACACCAGGACGAGTAATAAAATCATGACTAATATTCTTCTCTAATAAAGCTTTATGCAATGCTTTATTTACTTCCAAGAAGAAATCTTTTTCGCCACAATCGATAATTAATGCCAAATCACCATCTGTAATCTTATCAATCTGGGTAATGACAGTATGCTGGTCCCATAAAGCGCTGTCGGCCTCGTATTCACCGAGTTGTTTGCTCATTTCCCAATTCTTCGGGAATGGGCGGATATCCACTCCACCACTGGTACTTCCTCCGGCACCAAATACATCTTTATGACGGATTGCAAGCCACAAAGCACCATGCCCCCCCATGCTCAATCCTGTAATGGCCCTTCCTTTTTTCTCCGGAATTGTGGAATAGTTTTTATCTGTATAATTCACCAGTTCTGAAGCTACAAAAGTTTCATAGCGGTAAGCCGGATTCTTAGGACTATCCCAGTACCAACTGTTTTTACCATCAGGACATACAAAAATGATTCCTTTTTCATCTGCAATCTTAGGTAACTCCGGCTTAATACCTATCCAGGTACGTGCATTGCCACCATAACCATGCAACAGATAAACGACCGGGCAAGCCTCAGCTTTCTCTCCCAATGCTTTATCAGGAAGTACATACACTACCTGTACTTCCTTACTCATGGAGGGACTTTTCACCATAATAGTATCTACTCGTGCAGCCTGTGTGGCAACAACCGAAAACAGTAATAGAACACTGAATAAAATTTGTTTTCTTTTCATGTTTTTCATTCTTTAATAATCTCTATAAATAGGCAGCAATATTAGTAATAAAATTCAAAAAATTAGTAAGTTTGCAACATAAACTATTCGTAACCTATATGGAATTTATTATTATTCTATTTTTATTAGTACTGAACGGTGTCTTTGCCATGTATGAAATAGCATTGGTGTCATCCAGCAAAGCGCGACTCGAAACCCTTGCAGGAAAGGGAAATAAAAGAGCCAAAGGAGTACTAAAACAGTTGGAAGAGCCCGAGAAGTTTCTTTCTACCATCCAAATCGGCATCACGCTCATCGGTATTGTATCCGGTGCTTTCGGTGGTGTAGCCATTGCTGACAATGTAGCACCACTATTCGCCTCCATTCCTGGTGCTGCCCCCTATGCAAAAAACCTTGCCATGATTACAACAGTGGCAATCATTACGTACCTTTCACTCATCATTGGTGAATTGGTGCCCAAGTCCATTGCACTGAATAACCCTGAGCGATATGCAACTCTACTGAGTCCGGTCATGATTTTACTGACCAAAGTATCTTATCCGTTCGTCTGCCTACTCAGTTTTTCAACCAAGATAGTGAATAAACTAATCGGATTGAACAATGGAGAAGAACGTCCCATGACACAGGAAGAATTGAAAATGATTTTGCATCAAAGTTCGGAACAGGGTGTTATCGATAAGGAGGAAACGGAAATGTTACGGGATGTATTCCGCTTCTCAGATAAGCGGGCCAATGAATTGATGACTTACCGCCGCGATCTTGTCGTACTATATCCCACATACACTCGTGATGAGGTACTACACATTATCCGCGAACAACATTTCAGCAAATATCTGTTGGTAGAGAAAGGAAAAGATGATATTATCGGAGTAGTGTCCGTCAAGGATATTATTCTGATGTTAGGCAATGATCACCCTTTCGATTTACGTAGTATTGCCCGCCCTCCCCTGTTTATTCCGGAAAGTTTATATGCCAAGAAAGTTTTAGAGCTATTTAAGAAGAACAAAAATAAGTTCGGAGTTGTTGTAGACGAGTATGGTAACACAGCCGGCATTATCACCTTGCACGACCTGACAGAAAGCATCTTCGGAGACATTCTTGAAGAAAACGAAATGGAAGAAGAAGATATTGTCATCCGGCAAGATGGCTCGATGCTCGTAGAAGCTTCTATGAATATAGATGATTTTATGGAAGAGATGGGCATCCTGAGTTATGATGATCTGAAGGTGGAGGATTTTACCACACTAAGCGGTCTCGCCATGTTCCTCATCGGGCGGGTACCTAAAGCAGGAGACTTGTTCAGCTACAAGAACCTACAGTTTGAAGTTGTGGACATGGATCGTGGACGAGTGGATAAACTACTCGTTATCAAAAAAGAAGAGGAAGAATAGTGTGAATTTGTATTATATATTAACTTAAACCATTAAAGCAATGAAAAAAGTAATGATGATTGCAGCCATCGCAGCTGCATTGGTATCCTGCCAATCAAAAGGAACCCAGAACAATGATTCCACCGTAGATGAAGGAGTGTTGACAGTTGCCGGGAATGATTCTTCTGCCGTAGCCGTATACGAAGGTCTTCTTCCCGCTGCCGACGGTCCGGGTATCCAATACGTATTGAGCGTGGACAGTGTAGGTCCTGACGGAGAAAGTGGTTATACTTTGGTTACGACTTATCTGGATGCGGAAGGTCAAGGAAAGAATAAGAGCTTTACTTCCAAAGGCAAGAAGCAAGTCATCAAGAAAACAGTAGACAACAAACAAAAGACAGCCTACAAATTGACACCGAATGATGGTGACGCTCCCGTATACTTTGTAGTAGTGAACGATACCACTTTACGTTTGGTTAACGATAGTCTGCAAGAAGCTGTCAGCGACCTAAACTACGATATTATTCAAGTGAAAAAATAATCAGCAAAACATTTCATGTGAGAGGAGCTAAACAAGAGTTGGCTCCTCTTTTTTATTTCCTTTTAGATATCACACCGGAATTTCAAACTAACAAAACAATAAATCATATTTCTCACATCAAAACATACCGGTTGAAACAATATATATAATTATTGGAACAATATTTTAAGTCATGCATTACCTTAACGCGTACCTTTGTTCTATCGAATTCAATGAAATACAGAATCCCATGAAAAGAGTACTATTTATATTATTTTGCTTCACGACATTAGTTCAGGCACAAATTCCCACCAATAAGCGGGAAGTAATGCAGCAATTTCTATCAGGTACATTGGACGAATCGTATGTACCAGCAGCATTTTTCATGCATTTCGGAAAAGATGCACGCACCGGAGAAAAAGCTATAGATGCACATTTACGTTATTTTCTTTCCACTGGTATGGATTTTGTAAAAATCCAATTCGAACAAGGGTATGGACGTATTCGGATTGAGAAACCAGAAGATTGGGAACTAATTAAACCACTTCCCTCAGATTTCTTTACTCCAACATTAGAAATTATAAAATACATTTATGATATTGCCGGCGCTAATGCGATGATATTACCCACTGTTTATTCTCCACTTCAGATGCTGATACAAAGCGTAGGAGATAAAACTGTGATAGCATATGCTAAAACAGAACCGGAACGAGTGAAAAAAGCACTCGAATATTTTACTAAAGCACTTATCGGATATGTAAAAGCATGTAAAAAGATTGGTGTAGATGGATTTTACACACCTACACAAGGGGGAGAAATTAAATTTTATGAAGTTCCCGGATTCTTTGAGACCTTCGTTAAACCATATGACATAAGAGTCATGCAGGAATGTAATACCCAAACTCAGTTTAATATACTCCATATCTGTGACTACGAAGGCAAATATGACGATTTAACCCGTTTCGTGTCATATCCGGGCCAAATAATTAATGCACCCTGTGAAGTAGCCGACCAGCCTTTCAGTCTACAAGCATGCGAACAATTATTTAAGCGCCCGGCAATGGGAGGATTATATCGTAAAGGCGCTATATTAAAAGGAAGTTCTGATGAAATAGCAAAAGAAATATATGAACTAAAGAAAACTTTGAAAGGGAAACGATTTATTTTAGGGGCAGATTGTACAATCTTGCCTCAAACACCAATGGATAACATCAGAACTGCTATTAAAACATCACATCATACTTGTAATATAGAATAAATCATAGGCTTTTTAAATTCATAGTTAGTTGGTAAATAGGTATTATATTTTATAGGTTATTTTAGGTAGATTGTTGATCGAAAAGCGGTTGTTGTGAGACACCCGCTTTTTATTCTTTTGTATTCTCTAAATTATATAAATATCATGAATAAGAAATCATTTGCATCCACTATTATTGCAGTAATACTCGTTTGTCCGGTTTTGGCGGTGACACACACCTTCACACCAACCGATATTGATAGTTTAAAGGTCAAGATGTCTGACGGATCTTTACAACCTGGTGATACCTTGCTTCTACAAGATGGAACCTATTCCCATCTTGGTAAGGTTAGTTTTACAGGAAATGGAACAACAGATTATCCAATTATACTGAAAGCAGCGAATACCGGAAAGGCTATCATATCTGGAACAACAGAAATACGTATGTCAGGCAGTTATCTACAATTGGAGGGACTCTACTTTCATAAAGCTTGGGCATCTGATTTTGAGATGATAGAATTTCAACTGGATAAAGAACACCCAGCCACTCATTGCCGGATTACCCGATGTGCCATTGATGATTGCAATGACCCTGCCAAAGGAGAAAAACCGGGGGGAGGAACTGAAAACTGGATTGGGCTACATGGAAACAATAATCGTATAGACCACTGTTATTTTGCCAATAAACGTGCCCGTGGATTGGTTATACAAATTACAGTAGAAGACGGTGGAGATCACAATCACCACCAGATAGATCATAATGTATTTGGTTATCGGAAACCCTTCGGGGGCAATGGTGCGGAAATCATACGCGTAGGTAACTCTTGGTCATCGCAACTGCCTTCCTACAGTATCATCGAAGAAAATATATTCTATCATTGTGACGGAGAAAATGAGATCATTTCAGTAAAATCCGGTTTCAACATCGTACGCCGTAACTTGTTTTACGAATCGCGTGGCGGATTAGTATGTCGTCACGGTCACAACAATATTATAGATTCCAACGTAATCATTGGCAATCATCTGCCTGCTACTTTGGGCATCCGCATCATCAATCAAGGACATACTGTCAGCAATAATTATGTGGAAAGTGTAACAGGCAAAGGCTCCGGTGCCGCCTTCATATTACGCATGGGAGTATATGAACGCCCCAATACATCCGAAGATTATGAGGACGAAAAACTTAAATCGTATCATCGGGCAGCAGATATTGACATTGCTTTTAATACTTTTGTTGATTGTACCGAACTGAACTTTGGAGATGGACGAGGAGATAAGGAACCACGGAATGTACGTTTTGCTCATAACCGAATTTATTCTCCGAATACTGTTCCCAATATCAAAATCAGTAATCCTACTATATTTCCCGGCATTACATTTATCAATAACTTCTGTCAGTTCAAAAATAATGAATCACCCAATATAAAAGGATTCCAAATTACTACATTCAACATTGAGCAAATAAAAGCTCAACGGCACCAAGCTGTTTCCCCCATGGATTGCGGAACCTCTTGGCACAACGTTGAGCTAAGTGAAATGAAGACTCTTACAGAATTAATGAATTAGTAGTCCATCACCAATGTAATTTCACCTGATGTCTGGATAGAATCCTCTTTTACTATCCGACAGGCAGGTGTACTAAGAAAGTCCTCTCCGTCTCATATCGTATTTCTCCAATTTATACTCATAACATCATTCTACCTTTAATGCAATCTTTTGTTTCGGAAGCCCCTTAGATTCTACTGTAAGCAGTACTTTTCCCTGTTTCATATACTGGCTACGCAAAATGACTAATGCCAAACCGTTATAAGCATCTCTTTCTGATAATTGGAATGGTAATAAGCTTGTTGCATCTCCATTATCCGTAGCTATAATCTCAGCAGGCCCTGTTACAGAAAACTTCAAATGATTCTTAGAACGAGGCACAACACGACCTTGAGAGTCCACAACAGCTACACGAATAAATGATAAATCAGTACCATCACTTTTAAGCTCTGTTTTCTCTGCCGTTACCTGTAAAGCGGCTGGTTTTCCAGTGGTCTCTACAAGCTCTTCCGCCCATTTTTGACCGTTTTTATAAGCTATGGCTTTCAAACTTCCCGGTTCATAACGTACATCATCCCAGGTCAAACGGTCATACGAATGAGATTTCTCTCTACGTCCCAGTGACTTACCATTCAAAAACAGTTCAACAGCATCTCCCGAAGTATAAATATGAACGGGAGTTATTTCACCAATCCGCTCTTCCCAGTTCCAATGAGGCAATATATGCACAGTGGGCACATCAGGACGCCAATAGCTCTTATAGTTGTAATAACGATCCTTCGGAAAACCACATAAATCGACAATACCAAAATAAGAACTGCGAGAAGGTGTCTTAATTTTGCCTAACTCTTCCAATTCCTTTCGAGCCTTTTCTAATTCATTCGGATCACTGAAGTTTAACAAATTGGTCAGGTCTTTATTATAAGGGGTAGGCTCACCCAAATAATCGAATCCGGTCCACACAAACTCACCACTCATGAACGGATATTCTTCATTCATTTTAAATTGAACCTCAGGAGCACATCCCCATCCTATAGTTGTCATATCATATGATGAAAGTTGGAAACCGGAACGACTATCATTAACGTCAGTAGTTACCGGGAAGAAATATTCCCCACGAGAACTCGTTGCAGACGAAGTTTCACTGGCATGATAACAGCGAGTAGGATTCTGCTCTTTGAAAATCGGATAAGTTTTATGGAAATAGTTCAAACCGAATATATCCACCTGATTCACAATATCCCGGAAAACGGCGTCCCGCTTATTACACCCTAAAGAAGTAGGCCGTGTGGGGTCTTCATCATGACAGTAAGCTGTCAGGTTACGAGCAATTATGACTCCCTGATCAGTCGTCTGATCAGGCATTTCATTACCTATGCTCCACATAATTACAGAAGGATGATTACGATAATGACGTACCAACGAACGCATATCTGCTTCACTCCAATCATCAAAAAGAAGATTATAATCATTCTTGCGTTTCCCCTTTTGCCAGGTATCAGCTAATTCAAGCTGCATCATCAGTCCCATACGGTCACAGAGAGCAACCAACTCCGGTGCCGGTGGGTTATGTGAAGTACGAATGGCATTTGCACCCATCTCTTTCATGATACGTAACTGCCTTTCGGCAGCCACTTCATTAAAAGCAGCGCCCAAAGCACCCAAATCATGATGCATACACACACCTTTAATAGTTACCTTTTGTCCATTCAGCATGAAACCCAGGTCATGGTTAAATTCAATTGTACGAATTCCAAAAGAAGTTTCATAACTATCCATTTCCTTTCCATCCATGAACACCCGGCTGACCGCTACATAGCAATTCGGAGTATCAATATCCCACAACTTCGGTTTATCTACTTTAAATTGAAAGCGTGCACTCGACCAGCTATCTTTTTTAATCGCAATATCCTTAGTCATACTTTGAGTCACTTCTTCCCCCACAGGACGTCCATCTTTCCCTTGCAGATATACACTTGTCTGCAACTTTACCTGAACATCTTTTCCTGCATGATTCTCAATATTCACTCCCATTTCCATAACAGCAATTTCTGAATCAACCTGCTGGTTTCGTACAAAAGTTCCCCATTGTTCCACGTGGACAGGAGACGTTTTCACTAACCATACATTCCGATAAATGCCACTACCCGGATACCAACGTGAAGTATCGTCCGGATTATCCAATCGAATAGCCAGCACATTCTTTTGTCCTGCCTTTATATAAGGTGTCAGATCAAGACGAAAAGAAGCATAGCCATAAGACCATCCACCCACATATTGCCCGTTACACCACACAGAAGCGTATGACATCGCCCCATCAATATCAAGATAAATTTGTTTCCCGGCATCATCCTGCGATAATTCCAGCGTTTTACGATACCAGCGTATCCCCCAATAAGGTAATTTTCCAGTCGAACCGTTATAGTCAATATTGAAAGGCCCTTCAATAGCCCAATCATGGGGTAAATTCAGATGTCGCCATTCACTATCATCAAAGTCAGATTTTACATAGGCTATATTTTCTCCTGGATTGCCTTCCGGTCTCTGATACCTCTTCCCGAATATAATAAAGTCATTGGCACAAGGTAATAAATAAGGCTTTAGTTGAGAGTAATGTAATGCAGCACCTGTCCTATCCGGATCATCTATCTGATAACGCCAATCACGATTAATGTTTATGCGCTCACGCACCATTGAAGTATTTGCACAAACAACATCTTGCCCCACAATGAGTATAAAACTCAATAAAATAAGAAATCTGTTTTTCATATTATTCTGTTAAATTGTTAACCCTACAAAAGTAAGGAATAGAAAAATAGACGGTTATCAATATTATCTATGTTTCTGTTAATACTGTCTCAAATGTCTTTTAATGTGGGTCTTATTTATCAACTTTGTATGCAAATTGCATGTTACTAAAAACAATATCAATTCATAGTTAATAACCAACAAATTTAAAAAGCCATGTACAAATATTCTAAGGATGGAGTTTCCGTACTCACAGTATTAGATAAAAGAAAACAAAAGATGAATGGATTATTCCCCGTAAAAGTACAAGTTATCCACAACAGAAAACAGAAATATTACTCCACCGGACAAGAAGTTTCTATTAGAGACTGGGAAGTATTACCATACACCAAAAGTCGCCACTTATCAGAAATACGGCGTAACATCGAAAATAGTTTTTCTTTAATCAGGCAGCAAGTCGAATTTCTATCTTTTCAAGGTGAATTTCATTTTGACATCCTAAATGCACGTTTAGGCAGATATTCTGATTTTTCAGTCAATGCCTTATTTCACAAAAAATTGGAGGAGTTAAAGGAAAATGGACAAGCCAATACTTATCTGTCTTATAAAGGATCATTAAACAAAATAGAACAGTTTGCAGGGAAACACATTTCTTTCCATGAAATTACCATCAACTGGTTAAACCGTTTTGAACATCACTTATCCGCATCAGGAATCAGTTACTCCAGTATGGGATTCTATTTCAGAAACTTAAAATGCATTCTTAATATAGCACGTAAAGACGGTATCATTAAGGAAAGTCAGTATCCTTTCGGAAAAGGGAAATATGAAGTACCCACCGGATGCGGACGCAAATTAGCATTAAACCTGAAAGAAATCAAGAAAATTATTACCTATAATGATGGAACCCCAAAGACTGAAGTTTATCGTGATCTGTGGTTTTTTTCTTATTTATGTAATGGTATTAATTTTCGTGATTTATTATATCTGCAATACTCCAATATCATCAATGGTGAGATCTGCTTCATACGTGCAAAAACAGCCCGAAATACCAAACACAGTAAGATTATCCATGCAGTCATCACGCCCGAAATGCAAAAGATAATAGAGAAATGGGGCAATCCTCCCACGTCACCCGAAACTTATATCTTTCCTTTTGCTACCGGAAAAGAGAATCCTTTTGAAAGAGTAAAGCTGGTAAGGGAAGTGGTTACCGAATGTAATCAGATACTTTACAAGATTTCGCATAAGACAGGCATTCCACGCGTCACGACCTATTCAGCACGTCACTCCTTCGCAACAGTATTAAAACGCAGTGGTGTCAACATTTCCTATATATCCGAAAGCCTTGGACATTCCAATTTAGCCATTACCGAAAACTATCTCGCAAGTTTTGAAGCTGAAGAAAGGAAAAAGAACTCAATACTCTTAACAAGGTTCGATCTATAAAACAAATATATATATGCAAATAGCATGTTCTGTAGTGACGGACAAAAGCCATTTCAATTTCTTTCTTTTCATAAAATCAGAAAGATAACTGCTTTTCGTAGACAGAGTTAAAAATGATGTATTGATATTATGTAAAAACAATCTATTATGAACAACTCAAAAAGAATTCCAGGTGAAATCCCTTGTTAATTTAAGTCTAATTTTAAAAAGTAGTTTAATGAAAAAGAAAGAACACAAATCGAAATCGCTGTTATGGCGGTTATCTTTAGTTCTATTAGCATTGGTCTTGAGTATTAATCTTATGGCTCAAACAATTACACAGACAGGTGTTGTTGTTGACCAAAACAATGAGCCAATGATTGGCGTAACTGTACAGACGAAAGGTACAGTAACTGGTGGTATTACAGATTTAGATGGTAACTTTACCATTAAATGCAATAAAGGTGCCACATTAGTTTTCTCTTTTATGGGATACAAAACAGTTGAGCACAAAGCAAACGGTCAAAGAATGAAGATTGAAATGGCTGAAGATGCTCAGGCTCTGGATGAAGTTGTAATTGTCGGTTTTGGTTCAATGAACAAAAAACATATTACAGGTTCAATGACTTCGGTTGATTCTAAAATCTTGGAAGAAAAGAATTCAGTGAATGTTTTTGATGCATTACAAGGTGCTGCTCCCGGTATGCAAATCGTATCAAACTCCGGAGCGCCTGGTTCTTCTTCATTTGTATCTATCCGTGGTGCTTCTACTTTTAGTGATGAAGGTGTCTCTCCGCTGTATGTTGTAGACGGAGTAGTTGTTGATAACATTGACGACATTTCTGCCAATGATATTAAGCAAATTGATGTTATGAAAGATGCAGCTTCTTCGGCTATTTATGGTGCTCGTTCTGCAAATGGTGTAATACTGATTACTACTAAATCAGGTGAATCAGGAAAACCTCGTATTGATGCACGTTACCAACATTCCTTTTACACTGTTGCCCGTAAATTGCCTCAGGTTAATGCGTTTGAAAGCCGTTTAAGTATGGCAGCTTCCGATTTAAACAATCCTTCCAAAACTTTAGAGAAGTTTTCCGCACGTACAGACTCTGTAGGCATGCAGTATAGTACAAACTATTATTATCAGGATTTATTGTTCCGTACAGGTGGACGTGATGATGCCAGTGTACAAATTAGTGGTGGTTCCAAAGGGTTCAAATATCGTGCATCTTTGAACTACATTGGTGAAAAGGGTGTAATTCTAGAGTCTGGAAATGACAAATATACCGCTAATGTCAATGTTGATTATGAACCGTGGAAAAATATAAAGTTTACCACTCGTGTTCGTTTAAGCTACAATAAAACTAACAATATTAAAGAAACTGTTTTGCAAGATGCCATGCGTCGTGATCCGGATATGATTATCTGGTATCCGGATGGTGAATTAATTCCCTATTATTCTTCGGGGGGACGTCGTAATCCTATTGCTGAGCTAAAACAAAAGTTAGATGAACGCTCGACTTATAGAGGAAACTTTTATCAGGGTATAACCTGGACATTTACTCCTTGGTTAAGATTGGATGCTGACATTTCAGCTGATTATACATCTAATAGAAATTTAACATTCTCATCCAAGTATCTGGAAGGAAGTGATAATGGGAAAAATACAGGAGCAGATAAAAGCCAACAAACTTGGAAATATGCAGGCGAAGCTTATTTAAACTTCAATAAGACAATTGCCAAAGACCATTCTTTGAGTGCTATGGTTGGTAGCAGTTTTGAAGTTAGCAATCAATTGGCATATAATATAGCCGGTTCGTTTTTTCTCTCCGAAGATATTCATTATATGAATTTGGCTACTGTAAAAGATGTGAAGAATATCAATACAACCGGTTGGGATGAAGCTATGGTGGGTGTATTTGGACGTGTAGTATATAGCTGGAAGAGTCGCTATACGGTGACTGGTAATCTTCGGTTTGATGGTTCTTCTCGTTTTGGTAAGAATAACCGTTGGGGATCTTTCCCTTCTGTCTCTGCTGCATGGCGTGTTTCGGATGAACCCTTTATGCGTTGGGCTAATAACATTCTTACGGATGCCAAAATCCGTGCAAGCTATGGTATTACTGGTAATGACAAGATTGGTCGCTATGAATCGCAAACCGTTTATACAGCCGGCTCTCAATATTATAACTCAGTAGGTGGTATTGTACCTGCATCTAAATATGGTAATCCTGACTTAAAATGGGAACAGACGAAACAAACAAATATCGGTGTGGATTTGAGCTTTCTAAATGGACGTATTATGTTTGTTGCCGACTATTACATAAAGAAAACAAGTGACTTGCTTTCTGACTATAATCTTCCAAGTACTACCGGTTATGATAAAATGCGTGTAAACTTAGCTAGTATTGAAAATAAAGGTGTTGAGTTATCACTTACAGCAACACCTGTCAGAACACGTGATTTTAACTGGAGTACTACTGTAAATTGGTGGAAGAATGATAATAAGATTCTTGATTTAGCACGTGAGGATTATATAAATAGTGCTTGGCTGATTGCAGCAGGAAAACCAGCTGGTCTATTCTATGGTTATAAGAATTTGGGGGTATATGAATATGACGCAAGTAATGCCTGGACTCAAGATTATAAAACCCGTCTGACTCCTGTTTTCAAACGGGATAATGAAGGCAATGTCGTTATAGGTTTGAATGGTCAGCCAACATTGGAAAAATATCTAAACCCAGATGGTACTGAATATACAGGCAAAATAGCTCAGATGAAAGTAAATGGAGTAGTTGCTGGTGGTGGTGATGTTATATGGTATAACAAACCTAATGAAAACGGTGAGTTAGATGGTGTAATCAATTCTAACGACCAGACAGAATTAGGCAAAGCAAATCCTGATTGGTTTGGATCCTGGGGTAATACCCTTACATATAAAGACTTTTCTCTTTCATTTAACTTCTATGTTAGTTGGGGAGGACAAGTTTGGAATGACTTGAAGCGTTACTATTGTTCATGGGGAGGAAATACTCATAAACAAACTCCTGAATATATTATGCAAGGCTGGAAATATCCGGGTGAGATTACAAGTTGGTATGCATTGAACTCCAAACAGCGCAAAACAAATAATCACTCTATGAGTTTGAGTGATCAGTTCCTGGAAGATGCGACTTTTATTCGTTTACAATCTGTTCGATTAAGTTACAGTGTGGATCCCAAATTCTTAGGTAAAACTCCACTTCGCTCAGTTCAAGCATATATTTATGGTAATAATTTGCTGACTTGGACTAATTATACAGGATATGATCCGGAGTTGAGTGGCGGTGTTCTAACCCCAGGTAAAGACAGTTCTAAATATCCTCGTAAGCGTGAGTTTGGCTTTGGATTCAACATTGGATTTTAACTAAAAAGATAAGAAAAATGAAGAAATTTATAATATTAGCTTTTACAAGTCTTTTGGCTTTATCAAGTTGTGAGAGTTTTTTAGACAGAACCCCTTTGTCAGATTTGTCTCCATCAAGTTACTTTAAAGATAAAGCTGAAATGAAGAACTGGAATGCAGGTATTTATGATGCGTTTCAAAGTGCACTTTCCAGGCGTCAGGTTCTTTTTGGTGATGTACGTTCAGATAATGTAACCGGCACATCCTATGAAGATTCTAAGATTTACATGAATGCCTTGATGCCCAATATCTCAGAAGCCAGTTGGGAACCTTTTTTCACTTGTATCTCCAGATGCAATATTGGTATTCAAAAATATCCGACAATTCCTAACATCCTAGAATCTGAGTATGCCCCATATATCGGACAATGCTATGCCATGCGTGCTTATATGTATTTTTGGGGAACTCGTACTTGGGGTAAAATGCCAATAATAACGGAACCATGGGATGGATCCTTAAATTCTATTGCCATTCCCCGTTCTTCATTAGAACAAGTAAAAGAACAAATATTATCTGATATAGAAAAGGCTATCAGTTACTTTAACCAATCTGATACAAGTGATAAAATTTACTTGGGCAAAGATGCAATGTACGCTTTATTAACAGAAGTTCACATGTGGTATAATGACTATCAAGATGCATTAACAGCTTCAGAACATTTTATCAACCATAAGAGTTTGTCACTATCTAATGGAGAAATTGAATGGAAAAACATCTTCACCAATCCTAGTAGTTCAAAAGAAGTAATCTTTGCTATGGCATGGGATTACGAAACAGATGGAGCTTTAAGTGGCTGGCCGCAACTTTTAGGAGCAAGTAACACGAATAATGGTTACAGAATGGCAGAACCCATTTTTAATGAGTTTATAGATCGGCTTCGTTCAGGAGAAGGTTCTGATGCACGTTTTTGGAATACAATTGACACTGTGAAAGTATACTATAAGGCCTCTCGTGTTCCTTTGACGTATGCAAGTTATACAGCTGGAGTAGAAAGCGTAAATAAATGTATCAAATACAGCAATATTGATCCTGAACGTGAGTATGATTCTTCTAATCAAGTGTATAAATCATATTTCTCAGTAATGAACACAACCGACAGCGAGTTTTCTCTGGTAATGATGCGTATGGCAAATATTATGTTACTACGTGCAGAAGCTTTAAACAAATTGAACAGAGGAGATGAAGCACTTAGCATCGTTAATGATATTCGTAGTCGTGTGGGTTACTTGAAAGATGCAAAATTAGAGGTATCTAATGTTAATAATGTAAATGAAGTAGAAAATATTATTCTACAAGAAAGGCAATTAGAACTTTATGGAGAAGGGTATCGCTGGTTTGATTTAATGCGAACAGGTCATTTAATAGAAGTAATGGACCCTATCTATTCCGCGCGTCAGGAAGCAGCAGATGTGACAGTAACTGGTTTTGGTAATGAAGGTACTAAATACTGGCCAATTCATTATGCTGAATTTGAATCAAACAAGGCACTGGTTGGAGACCAGAATCCACCTTATACTGAACGTTAAAAATAAACTATAAAAAAAGAGTTAATAATGAAACAAGAATATTATAAAAAAGCATTAGCCTTGATGGTAATTCCTTTCCTTATAGCAAGCTGTGAATTATTGGGGTTAGATTATCAAGATTCATACGATTATGATTATAATGCTGGCATGCCAAGTAATAAAATAGATATGTCTGCTTTCGAATTTATCAAATCCCGTACAGATATATTTTCTTTATTGGAAGAGGCTATTTTGTATGCAGGAGTTGAAAATGAGTTTAAACAAAGTGGAATGACCTACTTGTTACCAACGAATACAGCATTTAACTCAGAGACGAGTACTGATTTAAGTTATTTTCAGACGCATCAACTAACGTATATAGATGAGGAAACTGGAGAACTTGTTTCTTACGCACCTATAAGTATGACTGCCTATCCTAAAGAACAAGTGAAAGAATTTTTGCTTTATCACATTGTGAAGGGTAAATATACTTTCACTAATCTTCCGGCAGAACCAACTTGGTTTGAGACGGTAGCTACAGCTGATACAGCTAAAATAAACATGTATTTATTGAAAGACCGTAATCCCAACATTGTATTCAACAATTTTGATGGGCATTACAAATCTTCCATCAAGCCACGCACTTCCAATCTTTACAATGCTGACGGTTCATATATGCATGTCATGGATAGTTGGTTGGATCGCCCTACAAAAGAACAACTAAATATGAAATAACCTAAAAAGATTACGATTATGAAATATATTTATCAATTTTTCATTGTTCTACTTTGTGCTTTCTCTTTTGCAAGCTGTGGTGATGATGATTTTATCGAAATAGATTCGTTAAGTACAGATGGAGATGAATTCTACTGTAATCAGAAAGTGAAAGTATGGATGTGTGTACGCTCCAGCGATTTATGGCATACGAATTATGAATGGAGTTGTGATGCGGGTTCATTGACCCAACCTCAAGGTCTAAATGAAATGACATGGAAAGCGCCAAGCACTCCGGGTACATACACAATTACCTGTCGCGCTAGTATTGGTGGCGAATCACAAGTCCGTTCTCATAAGATGTATGTATCCAGTTATTATTTTGATAAATTTGAGAAAACTCCTCATTCTTTATCTTTACAAGGTAGTACGACTGGAACACTTAAAAAAGAATCTAACGGTAACCAATATCTGCAAGCAAAAGTGAATTCTGCCGCAGAAGTAAATCGCTATCTTCGCCGTGCTTTTGGAGATAACACGCTATATACTCCGTTTAGTACCCGCATGAAACTTGGTTTTGACTCTAATGTCCCTAATATGCAAGAAATTGTAGTTGGGAAAAAAACAGGAAAAGCAACATTGGAATATCGTTGGAATTTACGTTCCGATGCTTCCAACAATGGTTCTTATATTAACCAGATTCGTCTGATATGGTATCCGGGAAAGCTAAAAAGTGGAGAAGTGTATCCGGCTGTACCTAATGAAGAACTTACGATGGAAGGTACCACGGATTATAATGTACAGTTAATTGTTCAGTATACATCTGCTGCAGGCAAAAAAATTACGTATAACGAATATCACAACCTGAATACAATGAATACATTTACTGCCAAACTTTATCAGACGGTATCCATGTCTGTTGACGAAAGTGAAGCAATCATTGTGCATGTAGCTGGTCAGGAAGTATTAAAGAGTAATATTTTAAAAGATGCACGTACTGAAAACTCCTGTGAAGGTCGTATGTCTATCAATAACTGGGAGCTTTATATACCCAATGGCAATGCTGGTAAAAACATTCCGTTAGTATATATTGATGACGCTTACGCCTCTAATACAGGTATTTTAGAATAATATTCATTCATCAAAAAGTATCTTGGGAATTATTGTATCCTAAGATACTTTTTTTAATTCTTGTAATTATGAAAAAACGATTATTTCTTGTTTTGTACACATCACTTTTTGTTGTAACTGTCTTTGGTCAAGACTTTAAGGGAGTTATTGTAAATGCCAAACAACGTCCTTTAAAAGGGATGAAAGTTTGGAAAAAGAATACCACTGAAAGTGTAAAGACAGACAATATGGGAGTATTCTTTTTTCCCGGTTTGCAGCCCACAGATACATTGGTAGTATCTATATCTAAAAAAGAAGAAGCAATTATCCCTATTGGTAAGCTATCTCAAGCTTCTCTTAAATTGGAAAAGAAATTTTTCATCTTATTCGATGGACAGAAAGAAGAAAAAAGAGAATACACGAGGATTCTCCGTACAAGTTATAACTCAAATGTATTGACCCGTGAACAGATTCAGAAGTTATCAGCCAATAGTATTTACGATCTATTTAAGGGTGGAGCTATTCCGGGGGTAACAGTGAACGGAGACAAAATTACAATTCGCGGAGGAAGTTCATTTGATTTGGATAATGAGCCTTTATTTGTTGTCGACGGTACTTTATACGAAAGTAGCAGTGAAGTAGATGGTGTCGTATCAATCAATGACATAGACAAGGTAGAAATACAAAAAGACGGTGCAGCTTATGGCATGAAAGGAGCTAACGGTGTTATAATTATTACTACAATTAAGAAATAATATATAACTATTAAACACGCATGCACTATGAAAAACAACCGGATAAGATATTACCTGAGTTTATGGGTGATACTATTTGTTAGCATCTTTACAGGTAATGCTCAACAAACAGATACTGTTTATATGAACAATATTGTCAGTTCATTTAAACAAGTTACTAATTTGCCGCAGGAGAAAGTATATTTGCATACCGATAAACCATATTATTTTGCAGGTGATACTATCTGGTTGAAAGCATATTTGGTGAATGCCATTACCCACTTTTCCGGAAATGGCAGTCACTATGTGTATGTAGAGCTCATAAATCGCAAGAATAAAGTTCAGCAGCGTATTAAGGTTCAGCAACGCGAAGATATTTTCTCAAGTTTTATCCCTCTTCCAAAATCATTGGAGGCTGGTGACTATTATCTCCGTGCATATACCCATTGGATGTTGAACGAAAAATCCGACTATTATTTTTCCAAAAATCTAAAAGTCTTTGCTTCCCAATCTTCGTTTATGTATCCGGAAATAAGATATGAACAGAAAGGGAAAAAACGTATAGCAACTGTTACCTTCAAAAGACCCGACAATACTGTCTATGCAGGTAATTACGTACACTATATGGTTCGTACCAAGCCATACGAAAATAAGTTCCGTCAGCAACAGACTAACAAGAACGGAGAGATTCAAATAGATATACCTGAAAAAGATAAAATAGAACAATATATCTATGTTGTATTGGAAGATAAACAGTTAAAGCATAAACACACATTTTATGTTCCGGATGCTTTTGACTACCATGTCGATTTTTTTCCGGAAGGTGGTAGCTTAATTTCGGGATGTACCCAAAAAGTGGGTATAAAAGCTATAGACACAAATGGAAATTCAGTAGAAGTGACTGGTAGTATTTTAAACAGTAAAGGTGATACCATTACTCATTTTAAGAGTTCTTATGCAGGTATCGGCAGTTTTATGCTACCTATTTCAATAGGTGAAAAATATAAAGCAGTCGTTAGTTCTATTACAGGAGATATGAAGAAAGAGTTTTTACTGCCTGATCCGGAGGCCGACAAATTCTCTTTATCCATTACCGAACGTAACGGCATCATACATTACACAATATTACATTCTCCCCAAGAGAGGTTGCCGGATAATTTATACTTGATAGCCCATGTTCGTGGTTTTCTCCTATTTGTACAACCCATACAGAAAGGACAAGGAGCGGTCAGCCTGAAATCCATCCCTGAAGGGATATTAACCCTTACTTTATTGGATGGAAATTACGTTCCACACAGTGAACGCCTTGTATTCGTTCGCCAAAATCATTCAATCTGGCAATTAGCCTCTGATAAGGCATCCTATGGTTCGCGTTCACCGATATCTCTTGATATCCACCTCTCCGATCTGTCAGGGCAACCTATAACGGGTGACTTCTCTTTAAGCGTTACAGACAACTATGCCATCAGATGTGATTCTACCGCAGATAATATTCTTTCTAATTTGCTGCTGACGTCAGATATAAAAGGATACATCGAAACACCCGGATATTATTTTAAAGATAATTCTCAGCGATTGAAAGCCTGTCTGGATAATTTAATGCTGACGCAAGGATGGAATCGTTTTAATGTAGAAGACATTCTTAAAGAACAGCAAAAGAACCCCAAATACTTTATGGAAATCGGACAAACTATTTCCGGTAAGGTATTAGATATTCGTAATAAGCCACTTTCTGGAAAAACTGTGAATGTCTTTGTCAATAAGCGTCCTTATCCCTCAACACACACAGATAATGACGGAGTGTTTATTGTAGATAAGTTAAGTTTTGCAGATACAGCCAGAGTTGAAGCACAGGTAATAGAAAAAGGAAAATTCTTTCGTGCTAATATCCGGATAGACAGGGATTATTTTCCGGAAGCAGTAAACACCCATCCATACAAGGATGCAAAATATGAGCAACAGAACGAATATAGAGAAGAAATGCAATCACCTTTTGTCAGAGAAGATGGAGTCTTGATGCTACGTCTTCCAGAAGTCGTGATTAATGCCAGAAGTTTAGTAAAAGATCGTTTTTCTTCCTATAAAATGGATGATGAAGAGATGTTGGCTCAACAAGATGCGCGCACGGCACTTGATTTAGTCAAGAATGTTCCCGGATTCCGAATTATAGATAATCGTCCCTATATAAACCCCAAATACTCCCAACGTCCGGAACATCTGATGTCTAATGATGTAAATAACAGGAATGCCTTGCGTCCCAAAGAGAAAATAGATTATGGCCGTACTGCACGCTTCATGCTGGATAACAAAACGATCAGTTTCAATGCTCTTTCTCTCATCAATGCGGAAGACATAGTAGGAGTACACAAAATTGATCCGGAAGTTGATGCAGCCGTCAATATTACTCAAAATCTGAAATACTTGGAAGCAGCCTATAATGAAGCATTTGAGAGTGGTGCCACTTTAGAAGAATTGGAAGAACTGGAAGTGGACAGACAACTCCAGAAAATGAAGGATGGAACTCAAAGTATCTCCGGTGGATGTATTGTGTTAACCTCACGTACCGGCAATTTAGAGATACCGCGTACTTCCCAAGGAGACACGGCATTCCTGCTCGGCTTTAATCGGTATAAATCCTTTTATAGCCCTAAATACGTAACAGGCGAAGAACGCAAATCACTTGTACCGGATAATCGTACCACCATTTACTGGCAACCTCAACTCCGAACCGATGAAAGAGGTAATGCCAGCGTACACTTTTACACAGCTGATCGTCCCAGCTATTATACAATTATTATTGAAGGTATAACAGATAAAGGTGTACCTTGTCGCTATGAACATTTATTAAAAAGATAAGCAGCTTATTTTTTATTTTAAATTTGATATCATGAAGCGTATAAAATTATTTTTAGCACTATCTGTATTGGCTATTCTTTTATGTGGAATAAGTTCTTGTTCAAAAGAAGAGAGTGATAAACCGAATACTGAACAGCCCGACCCCGAACCAACTCCTGAGCCTACCCCGGAACCGGCTCCAGAACCGGATGACTATAAACTGCAGGGAAATATGCAAGCCGCACAACAACTGGTTGGAAAAGATTATTCGGAAATCCATAAGTATATGCGCTCTTATGGATGGGACTATTCTGAACATCCCAATTCATCTGATAAAGATCATAAAGACGGAGTGCATTGCGAAGTTATATATGACGAAACAATACAGCAATATGTTTTCAAGTTTATCAGCCATGCCAATGCTGATGCCCTTGACGGTGACCGGGGGAAACTGGAAGACCGCCAACGTAATGAAATGAAAACGCAAACGACTGCTGCCTGGTATAAATTGAATGGTAACTGGGATGAATGGCAACGCCTTGAATGGAAATTCCGTATTCCGAAAGATTTCAGACCTTCTACAAGTTTCTGTCATATTCACCAATTAAAGGCACAGGAGGGCAATAATGGTTCTCCATTGATAACCATAACTCCCCGCTGCAATAGTAATGGCAGTAATCGTCGTGTACAAGTGATCCATACTGGTGATATTAGTGCTACTACTAAAGGAACAATCATAGACAATCTGCCATTGTCTGATTTTGAAGACGAATGGATACAAGTAGAAACAGAGATGCACTTTACACACGATGGGGCATTCAGTATTAAGATGACACGTATCAGTGATAGTAAAGTATTAGTTGATAAAGCTTTTAGCAATATTGACCTATGGCGGAAGGGAGCGATAAGTATCCGAAATAAATTCGGCATTTATCGTAGCTTTGGAAGAAAGATGGAAAGTACTGATGATCGTCCTACCAATGGAATAAAAGATGAGACTTTGCAACTGGCAGATTTCAAGGTTTATGAGAAAAATACAAATCCCAAGCCTGAAAGCCACGATTAGGGTGAAGGGAGAATTTATCAGAAAACATTATGAAATATATACTGTTATCGCTAATAGGAGTTTTCATTTGTTCTCAAGAAATTGCTATACCATATCAAGAGAAGGTATATCTCCATACTGATAAGCCTTTCTATTTAGTCGGTGACACCATCTGGCTGAAAGGCTATTTGGTAAATGCGCAAACACATAAAGAAAGTGATGTGCAAAGTCGCTTTTTATACATCGAACTCATAAACCGGAAGAATAAGGTAATTCAACGTAAAAAGATAAAAGAGGAGAACGGGCATTTCTTTAACTTCATTTCTTTAGAAAAAGATATTGAAGAAGCCGATTATCAAATTCGTGCTTACACCAATTTCATGAGAAATCAAGGAGAGGAGTTCTTCTTTACCAAACAGATTCCTGTATATGCCAATACCTCTTCGTTACTCACTGCGAACATCGAATATGATTCGGAAGAAGCCGATGGGAAATATATTGTTATTACCCTGTTGCGTAAAGATGGAACTCCCTATGCAAATTCTCGTGTTGAGTACATAATTCGCACAAAAGAATATAAGAATCGCTTTCACCGTGTGAAAACAAATACCGAGGGGCAAATACGCTTTAAGTTACCCGAACGAGAGAAAGGCGTGGAACCTTACGTTTACCTTTCTCTATACGAGAAGGAATATGTACACCGTAAGCGTATCTTTCTGCCGCAGGATTATGAATATACGGTCGGTTTCTACCCTGAAGGAGGGCATTTACTGGCAGGAGTACAACAGCAAGTTGCCTTTAAAGCAGAAACATCTACCGGTGAAATCATAACCGTAGGGGGATATGTCTTAAACCAGCGAAAAGATACATTAGCTACATTCAACAGTGAGTATGCAGGTATAGGTTCCTTTGCTATTCGGACTGAAGAGAAAGATACATTGTGTGCTTTGGTAAAAGACAACTTCGGAAATGAACGGAGTTTTATTTTACCTAAAGCTTCCAGTACTCATGTTTCTCTTGCCATACGTCAGGATACTACTTTTGTACACTACCGTATACTCACTCCCTCAGAGAGAGAACTAAATGAGAATTTCGATCTGTCAGTGCATACACGCGGCAGGATTCTCTTGAATCGTGTCATATCTCATGAACAATTATCCGATAGCCTCCCTCTCGATTTATTTCCCGAAGGAATTGCTCATTTCACATTGTTCAATCGGGATACGACAGTAGTAAGCGAACGGCTTATTTTTGTCAGGAAGCCTTCTGCGGTATTTCAGTTGGCTGCTTTGGGTAGCCCGGCCGACAGCCGCCAACCTATAAGAATAGGATTACGCGTGTTGAATGAGCAGCAAATGCCAATTCAAGGAAACTTCTCTTTGAGTGTGACTGATGATTTCGCTGTAAATATAGATCCTAACGCCAATCATGTGGTCAGTGAACTATTGCTGAATTCTGATTTAAAAGGCAACGTCTTTTCGCCTGGTTACTATTTCTCTTCTCACACTCCGAACGTCAAGAAGCATTTGGGTCAACTCATGCTGACACACGGCTGGCGTAGATATAATGTGAGTACAAATTTGAGAGAAGCGGAACAGAAGTATAAATATGAAGTTGAGAGGACTCAGCAAATCTGCGGATATGTTGAAAGTCATTTTGATAAGAAGAGATTGCCTCATTTTGCACTGCTTGTGAATAATCCTCAAAAAGCTTTCAAACAAATTGTTGTCTCCAATGAAAAAGGAGAGTTTTGTTTTACCCATAATTTTCAACAAGTGAAGGAACATTTGACAGGGTTCTTAATTTATGGTGCCGGGAAGAAACCCAAATGGCGATATGGTATTTATATGAATGAAATAGAATATCCCGATATCAACCATTTGCATTGGCAAAAAGAAGATATACCTTTGAAAAGCAAAGCTTTCATTAAGAGTGTGCGCGAAGATTATACTCTTGTAAATGGAGAAAAAATATACCGGCTACCGGAGGTAGAGATCACCGCTTTGCAATTACCGAATGGGTGGATCTCATATAAAGTGGTTGAACCGGAGAAGATAGAACAGATAAATGAAAAGACGGCTTTGGATTTATTAAAGAGAACTCCTAATATTGTTGTTCATTCCGGGGTTAGAAATAATACCAGTCAGATGTTTGTATTAGTTCCAAACAGAAACTTCAATGAAAAAAGCTCTTATAGTAAAATATCCGGTTCTAATGGTGATAGTCCGATATCCGGTTACTGGGAACGCTTTTGGAAAAGAGTACCCGTCATAGTGGATGGATATGAACTAAAGAATATACAAGATCTGGAAAATCTGCATGCCGGAGATGTGAAGTCTATAGATTTTGTACGGGACAAAGCAATGTATATTGCAAACAGCGAGGATCATTATACTTGGGAAAATTATGAAGAAACAGAAGCCGCAACAATAGCTAATGCACCGCAAATTGGCGATGCGCTACCTCTGATTGTTCAGCCTCAGAAAGTATACATAAGTACTTATCTCTCTAAAGGAATTATAGGTTCGTCTATTCCGAGCATTGCCCGTATCGGTTATTTATCCTATGCTAAGAATGCAGAATTCTATGCTCCTAAATACCCCACCGAGGAAAGTCGTAAAATTATCAATTCCGACAAACGTACTACTATTCATTGGGAACCCAATATCCGTTTGAATGAGAAAGGAGAAGCAGGGCTTAGTTTCTATACTGCCGACCGTCCCTCCACTTATACTGTGGTGATAGAGGGGATTACTGACGACGGGAAAGCATGTCGATACGTAAAACAGATAAGATAAATTGCTAATAAACGGAAGAGGCGGAGGTATAGTCAGATTATTTCCGTATCTCTTTTAAGGAACAATATGTTCACAGGCAAGAAATATTTGTTTCACAGTCAAGAAATGAATGTTTCTTGACTGTGAAATAAACGTTCCGCAGGGGTGGAACAACGACATAGCTTCTTCGTGGAGTCTTATTTATCGCACTTCGTTACAGAACAATCTATAAAAGAAAGCCTTATCGGACAGGGAGGCCTGCACTAGTCAGCGACGCCCAAGGCATAAACGATTGATTGGCCGTTCCTTCCGGACGGCTTTTTTGAATCATCTTACGAGTGTACGGCATATCCATTCCTTTGCGGTCGTGATAATGATGATAAGCCCGTTCCCAGGCTGGACAGATTTTCTCCCGCTGTTTGGATGAGATCTCAGGTCCATAGACCGGCTTTCCAAACCAAGTGATATACTGTACATGAGGAACTTCTTCACCGGACATGTATCGGGCCGTGTACTCAAATCCTTTGTAGAGGCGATTGTCGAACGCTCCATATAAGTCTATATCTTGATTCCAGGCTATTTCGGCGGCACAGGCAAGGAAAGCAAGCCCCATCTGTACGTGCTGCTGGTCACGTCCACTCTCCTGGCATTGCCCGCTTTCATAAAAATAGTTTTTGATAGCACCATTCGTATCACCATCGAGCAATTGCTTACAGGCAGTGTCAAAAATATCCCGCCGGTCGAGGAAGATGCCGATACACATAAGTGTTTGTCCGTTGGCAGCATCCCAATTGCCATTATAACGAGGCGTCCAGTCCTTTATCACCGGATACCAGACGTTGATGACCATATCTTCAAAAGCTTTACGATCTTTGGCATTCCAGCCCTTATAAGTATGTTTTATTATCTCGGCAGCATTGAGATATTTGATTCCCGCCGTACCCACCTTCAATTGACGGTTGTGGTTTACGACCGATTCAAGAGTCTGAGCCCAGGCATTGAATATCTCGATAGCCTTCTCCGCATAAGCTTTATCCCCTTCCACATACCATTGCAAAGCCATGGTGTAGGCTGCCGCACCATCACGTACAAACTCTTTTCCTCCATTATCGGGTTTATTATAAGGGCCGTTATCTACAACCTTAAAAGGAGTCGGTTTGTAATTGAGCGAAGCGATTTCCGATGACTTGAGCTGGTTCCATGCTTCCTTCCAAGGTTCTTCGCCTGCAAGGACTTTAGCTTTCATGAATTCAAGATCAGAGGTCGTGTGTAACATTCCGGGATGTACGAATTCCTGTCCGAAACTGACAATGCATATCAGCGCATACAGGAGTGAGAAAAAAGTTCTTTTAGCCATAATCATTAAGAAATTTATTGCTATTGATATAATACATAGTTACGTTATTTTCCAACAGTTCTTATCAGAACCTTCCGGCTATAAGCCTTCTGGCCAGTTTCTTGCACACGAACCACATAAAAATCATCGTTCAATGGCATACTCTCCATCCAATTGCCAGAAGAAGATTTGAGCATCTGCACCATGCTTCCATGAGTCGTGTAAATAGATATCCATGCATCTTTTTGCGATTTTACTCTCACACGATTTGTTTCCACAACAATATGCGGGATATCTTCTCTGCCTGCTTCAGGCATTATCCCCGTAGAGATACCTCTTGCCACCCTCTGAGCCTCATAGAGTGATGCGGGCTGCAAACCTTTACGATTCTGCCCTTCTATGTATCCATTGGTATATTCGCTCATATTGTTGCGGTATCTCCGTATTGTTTTAGCCGTGCATCCGATAGCGTAGTTTTGTCCCGTAGGCACTTTATCCAGATAAATGGCACCGTCCTGTACATCACAATTCCAGAACACGCTGTTGGTGCCTCCCCATCCGTGGCCGCTTCCCATATTGTCACGCAGATACATGCCTATTTCCCCGGCATTCGATTTTATAGTTCCCAATTCCGCCCAGTTATCAAACAAAATCCCCTGCGACCACAACCGGTGTCCCTCAGCTTGTGCAAGGGAAAGTTCCGAACGGAAATTCAATACAACAATGCCGCTGGTGGAGGCACAGCCATTAGAGATATAGTGATGACGCCCGTTACGGGCATAGCAATTTTTCAATAAGATGAGTTGTGAACGATGGTAATTCTCAAAATTATAATACGTACCTCCTGTGCAAAGTCCGGAGGGATCAATAGCATAGCAATCTTCAATTGTACTCCTCGTAGTGGAAGTCGTTTTAATGCCCGCATGAACAAAACCGGACATTGAAACACCTTTCACCCATGAATTCTCCAACGAACTCATATAGATACAATTCTGATCGACGTTAGCCGTAGAATTCTCCGGACTTCTTTCAAAAGAGATGTGCAGATTTTCAATGCCTACATTGTGGCGGATTGTTTCCGGATTTGAAATCTTGTAGATATACGCCTGTGCATACTGTACGTCGAGCGCATAAAATATGGGAGCATCCACTTCAATCATATTACCTTCCACTTTGGTGACGTAGCGATGATAGGAAATATCGATATCCTTAGTTTTCCATTTCTTGCTTTCATCTGTGTTGCGTTTCGTATTGCCACCATACCAGACTGCTTCCAACCAAGCTGTTGTGGTAGGATATTTAATACAAATCAAGTCGCCTGCCCGATAGGCGCTTGCATCTTCCACTTGAAAGGAATAGTCACCGGGCATCACCTTCTGTGTTACAATATTTACCTGAGCATCTCCTTTCCCATTTCCCCAATTGTGCGCGGAGGAATTTCCCATTAAAATAAGCCGTTTTGCCTTTTCAGCAGCATTTCTACCATAGAGAACCGTGGAGTCTTTGTCCGAGAAGCAATTACCTTCGCCACGCAGAATGACTCCGTCGTAAGTCAGATTTAACGTCCCGTCTACATTATATCGTCCGGCTTTCAGCAATACGACTCCTCTGATACCCTCTGAGTCCAAAGCATATTTTCCTACTTCGTCAATGGCTTTCTGTATATGTTGCGTATTGTCGGCCTCCTTGTCTTCCAAAGGACTGAGAGTAATGGTGCGTTCCGGCAAACTGACCACAGGAATGTCTTTTCCATTCCCGTATCCGGCCTGACTAAAATCTGGGATAACAAAACCATCATTATCTTTCTTATAAGTCAGGTTTCCGGATTCATCTTGAATAACAAGTTGCGATTGCCAACTTTCCTGGGCATTAAGGGAGTAACTGCCTACAAAACATAAGCTCCCGATACATAAAGATACAAGTTGTGATTTCATGTGTATTTATTACTTTTTTTGTGATATGTAAAGAAAGGGAGATTACTTTTCTTAGTTTTGCAGTGTTATCTCATTTCCTTGTAATATTGTATCGGTCTGTTTCAAGGTGACAAGGATTATATCATTTTACCGACACAAAGACATGCTATGGGCGATTATTCTAACAGGGTTTTGAGGAGAAAACGGTCTTTTAGCCAGACTAACCATCTGTTGTTCTCTAACAGATGGCCTATCTGACCGGAACAGACGCTCTGCTTACTCCAAACAAACCATGTATTTCCCTTTAACATACCACTTTTTCGGGCAAAACTAACATTCTTCTTCGTGATAAGGCTACACCTTATGCCCGAAAGGGTGTAGCCATGTTGCATAAAGGGTGACACCATCCCGGATATAAGGTGTAGCCCTTTACTTATCGGGTTATATTCTTTTTTGGTTATATCGGGAAAGTATTCGGAGGAAAAATATTCTTTTCACACATAAAGCGCATGAAAGATATCATTTTTTTAAGATACAACAGCCATTGCATCCTTTTTTGTGATTCTGTCCCCTTTTCCTTTCTTTCCGCATTTCTTTAATAGGGAATGCTTGCGTTCTTTCTTTTTCCCCCACCATTGGACGGAAAGAAAGGAATCTGAGACAATAGGATTATCATTTTGTCAGCCATGACAAAATGATTTTTAAAGGTTATTTTCTGAAAAAACGATTAGTCGTGCGGCTGAGGATTCGGATTGGTATGTGCTTCATAAACTTTGAAATCAGCCAACTGCAGGCTTTCATCTTTAAGTCCGTTATCAGGTCTGTCAGATGCACTTTGCATTTTCCGCCCCAGACTGCGATAAATACCGAATTTATTCCGGATACTTGTCGCCCCCTTCCTCCATAAGTCTACATCTGCGAAAGATTGGTCGGCAAGCACTTTCCCATCGCTGATACGGGTCAGTTTGATGCGGAACGTGCCATGATGGGTATAATGCATTTCTGTCTCCACTTGTATCCATTCATCTTCAAAGTCGGCAAGCGGAAGGTTGTCTATGATAACACCCTTGCCGGAAGTCCGTGTGTCGCCAGTATGAATCACTTGTACACGCTTATTCCCTCCGTCTTTATCGCAACGGGTACTGATAGTAATGAGTGGGGCGCCATTGTTGCCTTCCTGTGCCTTTAGTTGGTGAAGATGACAGAACTTGGTGGTGGGTTGGAAACCTTTGGGTATGCGGAATTTCCATTCCAGCCGTTGCCACTCATTCCAGTTTCCGTTCAGATGATACCAGTCATGGTTGGTTTGGCTCTTCATTTCATTGCGCTGGCGGTCACTCAGCAATCTTCCCCGGTCACTGTCCAGCGCCCTGGCATTGGCATGATTGGTGAATTTGAAAACATATTGCTGCAGGGTAGCATCAAAAAGAACTTCACAATGCACACCGTCGTAATGGTCGTTTTTCGAGATATTGGGATGTTCGGAATAGTCCCAACCCAAGGCACGCATATATTCGTGTATAGCTCGGTAATCTTTTCCCGCTAACTCGCGAGAAGCTTGCATACCTCCCTGAAAAGTATAGTCGGAGCGGACAGGGGAAGGTAACTGCACGGTAGGCCCATATCCAATGGCTTGTAATGCAGATTCGCCCAAACGTTCCTTCAATTGCGCCAGATAAAGACTTTGAGGAGCAACCGGAGTATCATGCGAGTCGAAAACACCTACCGGCAACGTAGGACCGGACTGATTGAAGGGACGACGCAACGGAGTACTTTCTCCTTTACTGCCTATTACCCAGTTATAAGTGCCCGGAGGAATCTGATTTACATAACTCTTCGCCAAGCAATTCCAGGCAACAGACCAGGCTGTGCCCCAACCATGACCGGAACCCATAGAGCCGCGGTTCTTGAAATCAATACCTCCGCCCGGCAAATTACAATTGTCAAGCAATAAACCTGTACTCCAGCGTTGATGCCCTTCTATACGGCCATTCCCTTTGAAGCTACAATTAAGGAACACAATAGGCCCTGTTTGCCCGGCGCCAAGTGCCACAAACCAGATATTATCTCCTTCTACCGAACAACGGTCAATCAGAATCTGTCCTCCGTTCGGTGCAAACTCCGCCGGCTTGGAAGCTCCCTGGTGCAAAGCCCTTCTGATTACGTTAATCTGCTGCAAAGTGATGCGTCGCCCGCCTACACCTATACTCTCCATGGTTTCCAATGCATTGATGTCCTTTGCCCAACAGTCTTCTCCGTAGATTCTTAGTGCATAATATAATGCTTTCCCGTGATTGACCGCTTGTGCGGGCGACTCGATGCGCAGATTCTCCACACCGCACTGACGGAGGCGTTGTACGTTATTGGCTACCACTAATGTAGTATTGTCATCGGTAAATTTTGCATCGTAAGAGTCTACCAGCGGGACACTCAGCACAATTGTATTTCCTTCGATACCTGCAATGGTCCGTTCGGCAATCAGTTGCCGTCCTGCCTTTATCCAAGTTTGAGGTTTCCCGTCACGAACCAGATCATTCATTTTCATATATTTGATCCATTTCTCGGTTACGGGTTTGCGTATTTCTATATTGTCGCCGACGGAAAGTCCGGAAACATCAGCTACCGTCAAACGATATGAACCGGCAGGGATGTACTTGTCAGTCACCTTTATACTTTTTTCATCCGGAGCAGCTTCGCCTAAACGATTGCCTGCACGTTGGCGGATGCCATTATTCACTACGATTGCCGTATGTTTATCTCCGGTCATGACGATAACACTTCCACTCGGATCACTTCCGCTACCGCGCAATACGACGCCATCTGTCATTATCTGAAGAGAACGGTTACATACGTAACGTCCCGGTGCCAGCAGAACTGCACCCCGAAAGCCATCGGCATCTTTGGGAAGTGCGGAAACCATATCAATGGCTTTTTGAATATAATCCGTGCAATCTTCGTTTTCTCCTAAAGGATGTACGGTCAGTTTTGCCGGAACGTATGGCAAGGTTACACCACCGCCCTTATATCCGGCATGTGAAAAGTCGATAATCCGGTCACCTCTCTTAGTGGCTTTATACACTAACTTTCCGTTAGCATCCGAATAAACCCACTGGCTTTTGCCCATTGGTTCCTGCCCCATAATGGATAGGGGGAAAAGAAGGCATAGTAGATAATAAATGTTCTTCATTCTTTGTCTTATTCAATAAAGTTAATTAATGGTGTAACAAAGGAAGAGGAAAAAAATGATTTCCATTATATAGATTGTCTCAAAAGCTTGTAAAAAAAGAGCAAACTTCTACTACTGAGAGTAAAAGTTTGCTCAATATTGACTTAACTAAATACCTTAATTAAGAGATTCTGTATTTTGGTATACTATTTTAATGGATCGAAATCACCACTTTCCCAACCGATGGTCTGTTGCAGTTTCGGATTCTGTTCGAAGTGTTTACGAGCCAATCCCTGGAAGTAATAGGTGTCTTTTACATTCCATTGATAGGTTTCGTCAATTCTCCAGGTTTGAGTAGTGAAATACTTGAAATAATTCTTTGTCATCAATTCCGGATCGTTCTTTATCATAGTGATAAAATCTCTTCGTGCCATAGTAGCATATTCGCTCTTCACCTGTATTTCAATTCTGTAACGGGAATATCCTTGCATATCAGAGAATATCTTGCGACGAAGCAAATCCCAGAAACGTTTGCCCTCATAAGCCAATTCAATGCGGCGTTCATAAAGAACGGCATCAATCAATTCTTGTTGGCTCATATTTGCTTTTAAACCATAGAGCCCGTCCGCATTGGCCGTTATACCGGCTCGTTTACGAATATCTTTCAGGATAGTATAAACTTCATCAGATTTATTTCCTACTTCCGCAGCACATTCAGCAAGATTCAATAATACTTCTGCATAACGCATTTCGATCCAATCCATGTCACCGTGATCCTTAGCTTCGGTAGCTGTCTTTTCAGGGATAGAGAACTTGCATGAATAAAATCCCGTGCCAGTCGGACTATGAGTATCTTCGCCACCTTTGTAAGTGTACATGCAACCTTGGAACCAGTCCGGCATACCATTCAATGGATATTCAGCACCATTGTAAACGATGATATCATAGAAACGAGGGTCACGGTTCAACCAAAACATACCGGTAGCGTCAGTAGCAGTAGGATCAAAAGCTTCTTTCACGCCATCACCATCTACATCTACTCCCGGAGTAGTACCATCAGCCATTGGGAAAGCAAGTGCCATATCCAATGTAGGATGGTGGTTACCTGTAGCTCCTACCGAAAATTCCAACGGACGAAGCCCTGCCATGAAATTGTGTGTACGCACCGGATCGAGAAAACGGGTAGTGATTACAGTCTCAGAGGTAGTCTCTTTTGTCCATATCTCCTTATAAACAGGATGTAAAGCACGTTGTCCGTTCTCTGACAGTTCCTTTTGGGCCGCTAAGCAGGCATTGTATGCTGTCTGCCAACGGGTACGGTCATTATTCGGATTAAATTGCTTACTGGCATAAGTCAGCAACACACGTCCTTTAAAAGCCATAGCTGCTCCTTTGGTGATACGTCCAAAGTCATTTTCACCCCAAATGCTGGGTAACGAGACAGCAGCATCATCAAGATCTTTCACTATCTGGTCAATACACTCTTTTGCTGTATTCCGAGTAACATATAAATCGTCACTATGTCTGTCCTGCGGGATTAAAACCAAAGGTACACCTCCATAAATTTTTACCATCTCAAAATACTGATAAGCACGTAAGAAAAGCGCTTGTGCTTTTATACGATTCCGGATGTCCTCGGACAAGCTACCTCCATCAATACTTGTTAACAGAACATTGATAGTATATATCTTGTCATAAGGCCAGTGTTCTCCTAACGGACCTCCGGCAGTAGCTACCGCTGTCAGTCGACCATGAATAAAATCACCGCCTCCGTTGCCCTCATCACTATATTTAGAATAATCACCACTAAATGACGGTAGATTATCTTTGTAGCATTTATCCAAAAAAGCTGTAGCTAGAATTTCACTATTCCATGTTGCCTTTTCGCTGACAGCTGTCAGGTCATCTTTATCCAATACGGAAGTACAACTGGTCAAGCTTGCAAATGTCAATGCTGTAATAGCTATTATATGTTTTGATTTCATAATATTCAAGTGTTTTTTATATAATTAGATCGTTATATTCAAACCAAATGAGAAGTTTCTCATAACAGGATAGTCTGAAATACTCGTAGCTTCGGGATCCATCCATTTTACTTTATCTTGTAATAAGAAGAGGTTTGTACCATTCAAGAAAAGCCTTGCCTTATCAATGCCTATCCGCTGAACGAATGTTTTCGGCAAATCATAAGATATGGATATATTTTTGCAACGCAAGAAAGAAGCATTACGTACCCAGAAGGAAGAAGCTTCATTATTCTTATACTGTGTAGCGCCCGGCATTGAAGCGTTTGTATTCTCCGGGGTCCAGTGATCATTATAATATTTGAATGTACTTGTATGGGCATTGATACCATTACCACGGAAATCCATCAACTTCTTATGACCGGCCATACCTTGGAAGAATATATCAAGCATGAATCCTTTCCATTTACCGCCAATCGTAAAACCATAAGTGATAGGAGCTACTTTATTACCAATAACCATAGGGGTATATCTAAAATGAAAAGAAAATCCAATTAAGTATAGATAAAACAGCTTTATATCAATGATTTAAGTATTTATATTTTCTTTCAGTTGTTTTCATCCGTTTCTCTCTTTTAGCTCTTTTTCGGTACATTTTTGTTTCTTGTTTGTTCCTTGAATTCGGTTTTTATTTGTACATTTGCATTAGAAAACAACGTATGAAAAGAATCAATTATGCCACGAATAAAGAAGCCTAAAAAAGTAAAAGAACCCATACGTCTCCGGACGAAGGATTTGTCTGATGGCAGTAAGAGTTTGTATCTGGATGTGTACCGTAACGGCAAACGGACATACGAATACCTGAAGATGTATCTTATTCCGGAAACAGATCGGAATGCCCGTCGGCAGAACGAGATTACGATGGCTGCTGCCAATGCCATCAAATCGAAACGCATCATCGAACTGACCAGCGGAGAAGCAGGTATAGTGAATCACGTGGATAAGGTCTATCTGCTGGACTGGATGAAAACGTATAAAGAGTATCAGGAAAAACGGGATAAGAAGGGCGTCGGCCAAATCATAGCTGTTACCCATATCTTGAAAGATTACGCGGGAGAACGGTTCACTTTGGACCGGATAGACCTTGATTTTTGTCAGGGCTACATCGACTATATGCTGACAACCTATCGTCCAAAAGGGAAGCCGATAGCTGCTTCTACACGCAATACCTATTACCAAATCTTCAACGGCGCACTTAACGCTGCTGTCCGTGCAAAACGGTTGTTGAGAAATCCGTTTAATGAAATGGAGAAATCGGAGAAACCCAAGATGCCGGAAAGCGTGCGTAGTTACATGACCATCGAAGAGGTGCGGTCATTGATCGCCACCCCTATGGAGAACGAAACGGTAAAGAGTGCCTACCTGTTCTCCTGCTTCTGCGGACTACGCATCAGTGACGTGAAGGGTCTGAAATGGAAAGATGTGTTTCTTGATCATGGTCAATACCGTTTGGCTGTGGCCATGCAGAAAACCAAAGAGCCGATTTATCTTCCACTGTCCAATGAGGCGTTGAAATGGATGCCGGAACGTGGAGATAAGACGGGGGACGACAATGTATTCGATTTGCCATCTACTGTCAATACGCTTATTAAGCCGTGGGCCAAGGCCGCCGGAATTTCCAAACAATTTACGTTTCACACAGCCCGGCACACGTTCGCGACCATGATGCTGACGCTTGGTGCAGACCTCTATACCGTATCTAAGTTGCTCGGTCATACATCTGTGAGAATGACGCAGGTTTACGCTAAAATCGTCAATAAGAAGAAAGATGACGCAGTTAATTTAACGAACGGATTATTTGATTGACACATTAAAGCCGCATATCAAATTTGCAGGCAAGAAATTGATATTTGTATTCTAATGTTTTTCATTGGAATACAAATCGTTACAGTATATATTAGCCCTTAAATGATAATTTTTGAACACGAAACGGCCAGACAATGGTCTTCTCTCTTTTTGAAGGGAAGCAACACATATATACCACTTGGTTACTGAACAGAATGTAGCGGAAGGCTTATATCAACTGCAACGACGCGGTTTGCAGGAACTACCACGAGATGAACATCCACATTGTCAAAGGGCTGTTGACAGATTGTGCAGGTCTCGTTAGGAAAATCTTTACCGCCGACACATTCACTTTTGAGGATGGTATGAGACTGAAATGGAAGTACGACTTCTACGAGTCATCTCCCGGCAATCCCGGCGCGGATAATCCAACGCGCGTCCCTCCGCTTTCTTTCGGTTGCAGTTTTTCCACAGAACAGATGAAAGGTATAGTGGCTTGCGCCACGGCTTTTCATCTGTTCTGTGTTTCCACGCTCCGCGTCGAGGAATGACATGAAGTGCTAAAACAACAAGTATGTGAAAGGTAAAAGCGTGATAATTGCGCTGATACCTGTATGGTATCAACCCGTAACGTCTCGTTGTTACTTACACATCGTCTAACTTTGGCCTCCGTAACGCGCTACAGATACGGAGGAGCACCTTCTTTGTCTAATTTTAACATCAGTTTTATGCAAAATAGAATAACATTCATGGAGCGGTTGAGCGAACGGATGACCGCCGTAGAAACGGTTCTCAAGAAATTGGAACCGATAGAAAACCTTTTGGAACGTGTGGCTTTGTTGGAAAACAACATCTACACGACCAAGAAAGTCTTTACATTCCAGGAAGCGTGCATGTACATCGGCGTTTCAGAGAGCCTGCTATACAAACTCACGTCAAACAAAGAGATTCCGCACTACAAACCTCGTGGCAAAATGCTTTACTTCGCCAAAGATGAGCTGGACGAATGGCTCCTGCAGAACTGTGAGCCTACCGTGGATGACGTCGAACGTATGGCTACGGAATCATCAACCACACAACCATTCTTTAACAAGAGGCGCTATGGAAAACGAAAAAAGAACTGAACGTAATACCGGAACGGGAATCAACGAAAACCGCTTGTCGGACATACTCATAGTATCGCAGATAAAGGCCACGGACACCTACGAGACACCCCCACAGATTATCTGGATAGATAACTCCACTATCGCCACGCTGGGCAATTTCAGTGCTTCAACCGGTAAGGCAAAGTCAAAAAAGACGTTCAACGTGTCGGCCATCGTCGCCGCATCCCTTGCCGGACGGCAGATACTGAATTACCGGGCGCATCTGCCCGAGGGCAAACAGCAGGTTCTGTACGTGGATACGGAACAGAGTCGCTTCCACTGCCACAACGTACTGGAACGCATCCTGCGGCTCGCAGGGTTGCCCACCACGTGCGACAACGAAAACCTTGATTTCATCTGTCTCAGGGAATACTCGCCGTCCGTTCGCATAGAGGTTATCGACTACGCCTTGCGCCAAGGCAAGGGGTACGGTCTGGTCATCATCGACGGAATACGTGACCTGATGCTGGACATCAACAGCACGGGTGAATCGGTAGAGGTCATCAACAAGATGATGGAATGGTCGTCGAAGTACAACCTGCATATCCATTGCGTGCTCCACCTGAACAAGGGGGACAACAACGTGCGCGGGCATATCGGTACGGAGATGAGCAACAAGGCAGAGACGGTGCTGGTTATCAGCAAGAGCAACGAGAATCCTGCAATCAGCGAGGTACATGCGCTGCACATCCGGGAGAAGGAGTTCAAGCCCTTCGCCTTTACGGTGGATGAAGGCGGACTTCCGGTCATGGCCGAGAATCACTCGTTCGACGGAAACGCCTCTGAGCGGTCCAAGAACCGGACAGGATTCATGAACCTGTCTGTCGAGCAGCACCGGGAGGCCCTCTCCATCGCTTTCGGGGATAAGCCTATCAAGGGGTTCGAGAACGTGTTACAGGCGATGATGACAGCTTACGAAGCCATCGGGTTCAAACGGGGACGCAGCGTCATGATAAAACTGTTGCAATACCTGACCGACAACCTGAAGCTGGTTATCAAGCGGGACAAGCTCTTCTACTATGATGTAACCCCCACCGAAGCCATGCTTTTTGATGAAGAATGACGGCGGGCGCGGGCATATATATTTTAGTTTACTTTAGTATCTATCTATATATAGGGAGGAAAACCAAAGTAAACTGTTTTTTGAAAACAAGTGAAAAGAAATCGACATGACTATAGCAGAAGCAAAACAGCTGCGCATCGTGGACTATCTCGCCCGTTTGGGGTACCGTCCCAGGAGCGTGAAATCGGACCAGTACTGGTACCTTTCACCGCTGCGCGATGAGCGCACGCCGTCATTCAAAGTCAATGACCGGCTGAACGAGTGGTATGACTTTGGCGCGGCGACGGGTGGCGATCTGGTGGAACTGGGCAAGCATCTTTACCGGACGGACGACGTGAGCGAGGTACTCGCATACATAAAGCGGCACGAGGGCGTTGCTCCGATACCCAGAATCCGGATTGCGGACACGACACCCCGACCCGTCGAATGTGAGATGCAGGACATAAGAATTGTGCCGTTGCGACATCCCGCGCTGCTCTCCTACTTGCGCACCCGTCTGATCGACGGGGATATCGCGCGTATGTTCTGCCGGGAAGTGCATTACGAGCTACGGAAACGCCACTATTTCGCCCTTGCCTTCGGCAATATCTCCGGCGGGTATGAGGTACGCAACCCTTACTACAAGGGATGTATCAAAGAGAAGAACATCTCTCTGGTAAGGCATTCGCGGGATGGCACGCAGAACCGGATTTGCGTGTTCGAGGGCTTCATGGACTTCCTCTCTTACCTGACATTGAAACAAGCGGGTGATGACACTGTCTGCATCGGCACGTCTTGCGACTATCTCGTGATGAACTCCGTGAACAACCTGAAGAAAGCACTGGTTCACCTGCAGGAGTACCCGATTATCCATTGCTACCTTGATAATGATCTTGCCGGACGGAAAACCGCAGAGACCATAGTCGGTATGTATGATGAGTATGTTTGTGACGAAGCGCACCGTTACGGCGAATACAAGGACCTGAATGATTACCTGCGCGGGAAGAGGTTGTAGGACCCGCCGCCCGTTCTGCCAGAAAGCTCTCCTCTCCGGAGGGCTTTTTTTATGTCCCGTCATGACGTAAATTTCCCCTTAAAGTATGATATTAAAGTATGATTTACTATTTTCATACTAATTTTATATGCTAATTTATCGTTTAGCATCAAGATTTTTCCGCATATAGAATATAATCCTTTCCTTTGCAATCATACTTTAATCGAATTTTAATATCATACTTAAAAATATGAAATCATACTTTATATTCGCCATTGTCCTGACGGTGTTGTATGTCATCTATTACGCGGTCAATATCGCCCGGGACCTCTATGGAAAGAAAGAGAACGGCAAGACGGACGAGGAGGTCTTTGACCTTGGCCTTGTGGATGCCACGGAAGAGAGTGTCAGTGTTTCGGAGAACGAGACCGGTTTCAGCATCGGAAGCGAGAAGTACGACACGGAGGTCGAAGCGGTCGCCACGCCTGCGGTGCAGGACGACGATGCGGAACAAGAAGAAACCGCTCATATACGGTTCGAGCGTCTGAAAGCGAAGGCGGAGGAACGGATGGAAGATACCATCCCTTACCTGTCTGACCCTTTCACATCGGAAGAGATGTACAAGGCGATGGTTTCCAGAGGATGTTTGGAAAACCGTCCCGAGTTGAAGTGGAAGCCTGTCAAAGATAAGTTGTAAAATGTCAAGGACGAAAAAGATACTCTGTACGCTATGTTCCATCCTCCCATGTTCGGCATTTGCCAAAAGCGGCGGCGTGAATTACAGTTGGGGTGCGGACGCGCTGGCCACGATGCACGACTTCGTGGTCACGATGATGCTGTATGTCCAGTATATGTGCTACGCACTCGCCTCGGTTTTAGTTGTCATTGCCGCGCTCCAGATTCATATCAAGATGAACCGGGGCGAAGATGACATAACCAAGTCCATCATGATGCTTGTCGGTGCCTGCCTCTTTGCCATCGGCGCATTCTTCGTGTTCCCCGCCTTTTTCGGTTATCGCATATAGAGACCTAAGATGCGAAGACGTACCGCCACAGTGACGGTATGGAAAACAATAAATCAATAAAATATAAAAGATCATGTTTCAAAAAGCAAAAAGACTGATGAAGAAGCTGACCTCTGCCAAGAAGAAGATGCAGATGTTCATGCTGATGATGCTGTGCGGCCCGACGGCTGTCATGGCACAGAACTCCGCCGGAGACTATTCCGCCGGAACGACGGCGCTGGCGACCGTTACGGAGGAAATCGCCAAGTACGTTCCTATCATGGTGAAGCTCTGCTACGCCATTGCCGGTGTAGTGGCTATCGTAGGCGCAATCAGCGTCTATATCGCCATGAACAACGAGGAACAGGATGTCAAGAAGAAGATTATGATGGTTGTGGGCGCGTGTATCTTCCTGATTGCCGCCGCACAGGCCCTGCCGATGTTCTTCGGTATCGGTGGTTAAACCTGACGTGCGATGCAAGCCAAGGACGAACGTTATCCCGACTATCCGCTGTTCAAGGGGCTGCAACGGCCCCTTGAACTGATGGGGCTTCAAGGACGCTACATCTACTGGGCTGCGGGTGCGGCCGGCGGAGCCATTGTCGGCTTCATCATCGCGTACTGTCTGGCCGGTTTCGTGGCCGGGCTGGTCGTGCTGGTCGCGGTCTTGTCCACAGGTATCGCGCTCATCATGCTCAAACAGCGGAAAGGGCTGCATACCAAGAAAGAGCTGCGCGGCGTGTACGTCTATGCCTACTCGAAGAAACTATGACGGTAGAAAGAAAACCACCACGTGCAACGTGTGGTCCTATTGAATGTTGAACGCGGGCAGGGCCGCCTGAAGTTCGGGCGGCTCTGTCTTTTTTATGTGTATTGAAATGACATTGTACATCATACTGCTTTTTATAACCCTGTGCGCCGGCATGGCAGTGTCGGTCTATGCTTTCGGCACGGGAGGCAAGCGCAAACGTATCTTCCAGGACATCTATTTCTCCGTGGAAGAGACGAACGGTGTAGGCGTACTGTACACCAAGACGGGAGAATACTCTGCCGTGCTGAAGATAGAGAACCCGGTACAGAAATACTGTGCCGACATCGACAGCTACTACGAGTACACGCACCTGTTCACAGCCATAGCGCAGACGCTGGGCGAAGGATATGCCATCCACAAGCAAGACATTTTCATGCGGAAGCAATTCGAGAACGAGACGGGCGACGGGCGCGAGTTCCTGTCATCGGCCTACTTCCGCTATTTCAAGGGACGCAACTACACGGACAGCGTGTGTTACCTGACTATCACGCAGGAGGCGAAGAAGAGCCGCTTGTTCTCTTATGACGGCAAGCAGTGGCGCGACTTCCTTGTGAAGATACGCAAGGTACACGACCAGTTGCGTGACGGCGGTGTGCAGGTGAAGTTCCTGAACAAGAAAGAAACAAGCGAGTATGTGGACCGCTATTTCGCCATGAACTTCAAGGACCGCATCGTGTCGATGACCAACTTCAAGGCGGACGAGGAGACGGTCTCCATGGGCGACAAACGCTGCAAGGTATATAGCCTTGTGGATGTGGACTACGCCGCACTGCCCTCGCAGATCCGTCCCTATACCAATATCGAAGTCAACAATACGGAAATGCCGGTGGACCTCGTGTCGGTTATCGACAGCATCCCGAACGCGGAGACGGTGGTATATAACCAGATCATTTACCTGCCCAGCCAGAAGCGTGAGCTGGCCATGTTGGATAAAAAGAAAAACCGGCACGCGAGCATCCCGAACCCGAGCAACCAGATGGCCGTCGAGGACATCAAGCGGGTGCAGGAGGTCATCGCCCGTGAGAGTCGTCAGCTCGTGTACACCCACTTCAACCTGATTGTCGCCGTACCGGCCGACACCGACCTGCAGAAATGCACGAACCATCTGGAAAACGCTTTCGGGCGCATGGGCATCCATATCAGCAAGCACGCCTACAACCAGCTGGAGCTGTTCGTCAGTTCGTTCCCGGGCAACTGCTATGGCATGAACGAAGAGTATGACCGTTTTCTGACGCTGGGTGACGCCGCCATGTGCCTGATGTACAAGGAACGCATACAGCACAGCGAGAAGACACCACTGAAAATCTACTACACCGACCGTCAGGGCGTGCCCGTGGCTATTGATATCACGGGAAAGGAGGGAAAGCACAAACTGACCGACAACTCCAATTTTTTCTGCTTGGGGCCTTCGGGCAGCGGCAAGAGCTTCCACATGAACTCCGTCGTGCGCCAGCTTTACGAGCAGGGAACGGACGTGGTGATGGTCGATACGGGAAACAGCTACGAGGGACTTTGCGAGTACCTGAACGGCAAGTACATCAGCTACACGGAAGAGAAGCCTATCACGATGAACCCGTTCCGCATCCACCGCGAGGAGATGAACGTGGAGAAAACCGGTTTCCTCAAGAATCTCGTGCTGCTCATCTGGAAAGGTTCGCAGGGCACGGTCACAAAGACGGAGGAGCGTCTGATAGAACAGGTCATCACGGAGTATTACGACACTTATTTCAATGGGTTCGACGGCTTCACGCCTATGCAGCGCGAGGATTTGCGCAAGAGCCTCGTTATCGACGACCGCAACCACAGCGAACGGCAGGAAGAAAACGAGGTGCAGCGTGCCGGGCGCATCGAACGCATGATTGACGAAATGGAACATCGCCGCAAGGAGTTAAAAGTGGAAGAGCTGTCGTTCAACTCGTTCTACGAGTTTTCCGTGCAACGTATTCCAGACATCTGCGACGAAAACCGTATTTCGGGTATTGACATTTCGACATACCGCTACATGATGAAAGACTTTTACCGTGGCGGCAACCATGATAAGACGTTGAACGAAAACATGGACAGCTCGCTGTTTGACGAAACGTTCATTGTCTTTGAAATCGACAGTATAAAAGATGATCCTCTCCTGTTCCCTCTTGTCACGCTGATTATCATGGACGTGTTCCTGCAGAAGATGCGTATCAAGAAGAACCGCAAGGTCCTGGTCATCGAGGAGGCATGGAAAGCCATTGCCAGCCCGCTCATGGCCGAGTACATCAAATTCATGTACAAGACGGCCCGTAAGTTTTGGGCTTCGGTGGGCGTGGTGACGCAGGAGATACAGGACATCATCGGCAGTCCTATCGTCAAGGAGGCCATCATCAACAACTCGGACGTGGTGATGCTGCTCGACCAGAGCAAGTTCCGCGAGAGGTTCGATGAAATCAAGGCCATTCTCGGGCTTACGGACGTGGACTGCAAGAAAATCTTCACCATCAACCGCCTCGAAAACAAGGAAGGGCGCAGCTTCTTCCGCGAGGTGTTCATCCGCCGGGGAAGCACCAGCGGCGTGTACGGTGTGGAGGAACCGCACGAGTGCTACATGACCTACACGACCGAGCGGGCGGAGAAAGAGGCCTTGAAACTCTACAAAAGAGAACTCCGGTGCAGCCATCAGGAGGCTATCGAGGCGTATTGCCGCGACTGGGACGCCAGCGGTATCGGTAAATCCCTGCCGTTTGCCCAGAAGGTCAATGAGGCGGGACGGGTATTGAATCTGAAACCGAAGCAATAAAATCATATAGAATGGAAAAGATTGACATAAACCAAAATGTAGGAGAGCTGTTTTGCGAAGAACCTTTCGCCCTTCGCATTCGCAAAGTATGCGGGAGCCATAAGATTGTCTCTGTCCGGGACCTGTGCCTGCACACCAACCAGGATTTGATTAGACTCCGCCATTTGGGGCACAAAAGCATCGCACACATCGGGGATATACTAAGCAGACATGGCCTGCGGCCGGGTATGACCGAAAAGGAGCTGGATATCTATATGGGCATTAAATCCGAAGAGGACGAGTGCGTTACCACCATCATTCGTTATGAAGAGTCGGAAGCAGCCAAGTGGCAACAGCGCCGGTATGAGATTGCCAGAGACCTGTATGTCAAATACAGAAGCCTGTCCCCATACGAGGCAATGGAGGAAGCGGAAAAGCTGATACTTGCCCTGCAAGGAGTACCCGAAACAAATAACCGCAGCAAGCGGAAATTCCTTTTTTTTAACCGTTAAGCGATATACTGATGAAACGACTTTCGCTCATCCTCATAGTGCTTTCGCTCGCCCTCGCGCAGCGTGTCCACGCCCAGTATTACAGCGTGAACTACGACGCGCGTACCGTGGCGGCTATGGCTGCCGCTTTCGGCACGGAGACGGTGGCCGAGAGCTATTACCGGGAGCAGGTCGATGACATCCTGAAACATTACAACGCGGCGGAAGTGGCCACGGCAGGCATTTTCGCCTCCAAGTTTTTGGAGCATAAGGCCCTGTCCGACCTCGGTATCTGGTGCAGCAGTACGGAGAATTATTACTACCGCCGGATTTACCGCATGGTGGCAGAGAAAATCATGCCGAAAATATGGGTGGTGGCGAAGCTGATGCTACGCTCGCCGCAAACGGCCATCCACTGGGGTAGCTATCTGATGAAGATATGTGACGAGACGAAAAGCCTCTGTATGCAGTTCGAGAGCGTGGTGACGAACAGCATGCTGACGTTTTCGGATATCATGTTCCTCGAAATCAACCGGGACATCGCCCCCTTGCTGAAACTCTCGGAAACGGGAGGCATCGACTGGCGGCATCTGCTGGACGACCTTGCCCGTGTACCGGGCAACTTCACGGGCGAAAATCTGAAAGAGGACATCGACCACCTTTACGACATGGGTGTCGGGCTTGCTACGGCGGGAATCAGCAATATCGGGGACGCCCTGTTGCAGAGCAGCTCGTTCCATGACCTGATGGGTGGAAAGGTGGATGAAATCTTCAACCTGTACGACCATTACGGCACTCTCTTCGAGCAGGCGGAGCATAATCTCGGCGGCCTGATTATCGACATGGTGGGCGGTGAGGACAATGTTGCGGGATTGTTCGACCTGAGCGAATATAACCTCACGTCATGGATGACCGACTATCTGGACGAGGTGGCCGGGAACTATTATACGCAGCGGTGGTATATTGCCCGCCGCGACCAAGGCAGCGTTTCGCTATGCGATTACTACCCGCCGACGGATGACAACAGCATCCTGAACGGCGGCGAGTGGACGCGTTTCGAAACAAGCGACCCCGGCTTCTATCCCAACGCCTCGCAACGGGAGCAGGCACTTTCCAACTCGGAACGGTATGCCGGATGGTCAAGGAACCGGGTTCAGCAACTCAACAACCGGAATGACAGCTACACCTATACCATCAACTACTGGCAGAGTGCCTACGTCATCAGCCGGGGCGGCAAGCAGACGAAGAAGGCATACGCCTACGAGATACACGTCAAGCAGAGTTGGAACCATGAGGAGGTCATCTACGAGGATGTATTCGATTCCTACTCGATGGACCTGAACACGTTCAAGGCCGGGCTGAACGCCCGCCTCTCGGAGTTCAACGACAACGAGGAGGGCTATACCTATTATATCGCCTCCGACGCGCGGAACTATTATCAGGCGACGGACGCCGCCAAGCTGCAAGGCTGCGAGAGCGTGACCATCAGCGTGACTTGTTCGGACGGTGCCACGCTCGGACAGGGAACGACACAGTACAAGTGCCGCAAGTGCGGCAACTCGCTGAACGCCCACTCGAAGGAGTGCGCCATGCAGACTTCGGTCACGGAGAACGAGCTGGACCTCTCCGAACTGGATGGCATGGTGCAGGAAGCGGGCAACAAGGTCGCCCTGCTTGAATCGCAGATAAAAGCATTGGAGGATGAGAATGCTACGCTGCTGAAGAAAATCGCCGAAGCGAGCGTGGAGGACGCGGCAACGTACCGTCAACAGTACAATGCGAACAAGACACAGATAGACCGCCTGAAAAGCGAGCTGGCCGAATGGCAGAAGAAACAGAAGGAGTATGCGGACGCGAGACAGGAAGCGGCGGGCGACAACGACGTGCCGACGGACGACTACTACCGCATACCCGCCATCATGCAGGACTGCAGGACAGCCTACAACCTCACGTGGCAGGACGGCGGCGCATGGAGCGGCTACACCTATGTGCGCAAGGCCACCATGCCCAACATCAACGGCGTCATCACGTTCCGGGCAACGATTTCGATAGCGCGGAAACCGAAGTATTTCCTCGGTATCAAGATTCACCGTGCCATCCTGCAAATCAGCTGGGAACTGACCACGGAGTACACCGACACGTTCGTAGCCAACGTGCTGACGCTCGACCCGAGCCTTTCGGACGAAGAGAAAACAAAAATGGTGAACGACCGCATCGCCGAAATCGCCCGGGAACACCCGTCCTGCAAGATCACGACGGAGTACGCCCGTACCGCCCCGATGGAAGAGACACCGACCGGGGACGTGTACCACCTGCTGTGGTCGAGCGACCGGCTTGCCATAGCCCGTGAGGTGGATTCGCGTATCACAAAGATATATGCCGACCTCGTATCATTGGAGAAGATGATGCACTACAAGCGCAGCATCATCGACGTACTGAAGGACGTGCTTCCGGAACTGGACACGGACGAAGGACGCAGATTCACACTCGTGGAGGAGTGTCATGAACGATGGGTGGAAAACGCACGGGCTTCGAAGAGAGGGAACGGAAGCAAGGAGGTACGGCCATGAAACGAATATTATTGATAACGGTCGTACTGTTGGCACTTCTGCCCGGTATCGCCAAAGCACAATGGACTTTTGATGTCGTTTCCGTCGAGGCATATATCAACGACCACAAGAAACAGCGGAGCCTGTTGCTGGCCCGCAGTACGCTGGAATACAGTAACAAGCTGCTGCACGGGTACAGTCGCAAGGAGGTCGGCGGTTACAAGGAGCTGAATGTGGACCTGGACCGCTATACCCGTGCCTTCGACATCATCGACGTGATGTACCAGTCCTTGCGGACGGCACTGAACGTGAAAAACACCTACACGGCGGTGAGCGACCGTATCAGCGACTATAAGAGCCTGCTGGAGGACTTCAACGAGAAGATTTTGAAACGGGGACGCATAGAACCGTCCGACGCGCTGATACTGACCATCAACGAGAAAGCCATACGCGATATCGCCCATGACGGGGAGCAACTCTACAAGTCGGTGAGCGACCTCGTGCTGTACGCCACAGGGGCGGCGGCCTGCTCGACCAGCGACCTGCTGACAGTACTGGAGGCTATCAACCTGTCGCTGGACGAGATCGAACGGCACCTGAACCGGGCGTACATCGAAACGTGGCGGTACATACAGGTGCGTATAGGCTACTGGAAATCGAAGATATACCGCGAGCGCACCAAACGGGAGATTCTTGACGGGGCTTTCGGACGGTGGCGTGAAGCGGGACGACTGGATGACTGACGAATAGAAACATATAAAAGGGAAAAGAAAATGAAAAAGACATTTTTACTCATGGCGATAACGGTTGTAACGGCAAGTGCGGTTCATGCGCAAGGTGTCAGTGTAACCTACAACCACGATTCGCCGAAACAGAACCAGATTACGGTCATGGAGACCGGAGCGGGCGCACTCTCACCCGACCTTTATTACACACTGCTGCACAACTCCTACAAGAAGTCGGCGGCGGCGAAGAACAAGCTGGCGTTCCGTACGCTGGCGGGTGTCAATCTGTACAACCAGGTGGCCGAAGCCGAAGCCATCGATTCGGCATTGGTCAGCCGTGCGAAGATAGAGGCGCTGAACGTAGCTGACCGTCAGGTGGACCTCGCGTGGATTGCTGAAAGCGACAAGATAAACGGGCAGATGGAGCGGTTCAAGCGCAACATTGACCGCATCCTGCCCGCAGGAGGCACACCGGACGACAAGGAGCGGTGGATGGAATACTACCACATGTACCAGAGCGCCATCAAGGTTACCAGAGACGCTTATATGCCGAACGCACAACGGAAGAAGGAGTACCTGCGCATTTACGAGGACGTGACCCGGCAGAACGGGGTTCTTGTCGGGTATCTTGCCCGCAGGCAAAACGCCACGATGACGGGCAACCTGCTGAACGCGACCGACGAGCGTAATCTGAACAAGGGAAGCATCGTCCGCGAAGCCGTGAACCGGTGGAACGAATCGCGCTTTGCGGTACGCGGCTCGCAGTCGGACGGCGACACAGGCGGCGGAGAGGGAGATGAAACGGTAAACTAAAAGAACATAGCGTATGGCAGACGGAAACATTCTTTCGGATTTCGGTATCAACCTCATGGAGGAAGAAATCGACGACGTGATTTTTCGAACTAACGAGTTCCTGACCGATGCGACCTTTACCGGTTCGCAAGGGCCGTTCTGGTGGATATTGCAGATGTGCATGGCGCTTGCCGCGCTCTTTGCCATCATCATGGCGGCGGGCATGGCGTACAAGATGATGGTCAAGCAGGAACCGCTGGACGTGCTGAAACTCTTCCGGCCTTTGGCCGTGTCGATTATCCTCTGCTGGTGGTACCCTCCGGCAGACACGGGCATGGCAAGCAGCGGGAGCAGCTGGTGCTTTCTGGACTTCCTATCGTACATACCGAACTGCATCGGTTCGTACACACATGACCTGTACGAGGCCGAAGCCTCGCAGATTTCGGACAAATTCGAGGAGGTGCAGGAGCTGATCCACGTGCGGGACACGATGTACACGAGCCTGCAGGCACATGCCGATGTCGCCCACACGGGTACGTCCGACCCCAACCTGATAGAGGCGACAATGGAGCAGACTGGCGTGGACGAAGTGACCAACATGGAGAAAGACGCGGCAGAGCTGTGGTTCACCTCGCTGACGGCCGGCGTGGTGGTGGGGATAGATAAAATCATCATGCTGATTGCCCTCGTGGTGTTCAGAATCGGCTGGTGGGCTACGATTTACTGCCAGCAAATTCTTTTGGGAATGCTCACCGTATTCGGGCCTCTGCAATGGGCGTTCTCCCTGCTGCCCAAGTGGGAAGGCGCATGGGCGAAATGGCTCACAAGGTATCTGACGGTGCATTTCTACGGAGCTATGCTCTACTTCGTAGGCTTTTATGTACTGCTACTGTTCGACATCGTGCTTTGCATACAGGTGGAGAACCTGACGGCGATAACAGCGAGCGAGCAGACGATGGCCGCCTACCTGCAAAACTCATTCTTCTCGGCCGGTTATCTGATGGCGGCGAGCATTGTGGCATTGAAGTGCCTGAACCTCGTGCCCGACTTGGCAGCATGGATGATTCCGGAAGGTGACACGGCCTTCTCTACCCGAAATTTCGGTGAAGGCGTGGCGCAGCAAGCCAAGATGACGGCGACGGGTGCTATGGGTGGTATCATGCGATAAGACAGGAAAATTATACAATTATAATATTTAGAGTATGAAAAAGAAAATTGAAAAATGGCTTCTGAACAAGCGGTTTACAGACTATTCCGACAGACGTATCCTGACGGAGGTGGAAAATTTCTGTGAAAGCCACTGCACCGACCCGGAATATGAAAGGTTAATCAGAGCTTTCAAGCGAGACGGACGGTACATCGTTCCGACGGTAGCCTACCTTAATTACCGGTTGCAGGTGGCCAAGTTGCAAAAAGATGTGAGAAAGCGCAAACGTGCAGTCTGGCGGGTATTTGTGCAGTCGATATTGTTGAGCAACGTCACGCAAATCTCTTTCATGGAGTTTGACTTGCTCCAGACGAAATTGATGGAAACGGTCATGCCGATGCTTCACGACGAGTATATGCAGAAGTTGAACAAGAAAAAACGGTAAGCTATGGTCATCAAGAATCTGGAAAACAAGATCAAGCTGGTGGGCATCATCTGCACCGCCTTCCTCGTGGGGTGCATCATCATCAGCGTATCAAGCATCTGGACGGCCCGCACGATGGTGACGGACGCACAGAAGAAGGTGTACGTACTGGACGGCAACGTGCCGATACTGGTACAGCGCACAACGATGGACGAGACGCTGGACGTGGAAGCAAAGTCCCATGTCGAGATGTTCCACCACTACTTCTTCACACTTCCACCGGATGACAAGTACATCAAGTACACGATGGAGAAGGCGATGTATCTGGTAGACGAGACCGGACTTGCGCAGTACAACACGCTCAAGGAGAAAGGATTTTATTCTAATATATTGGGAACGAGTGCCGTATTCTCCATTTATTGTGACAGTGTGCGGTTTGACAAGAACAATATGGAGTTCACCTACTACGGACGGCAGCGTATCGAACGCCGCAGCAATATCCTGATGCGTGAACTGGTTACGGCAGGACAACTCAAGCGTGTACCCCGGACGGAGAACAATCCGCACGGGCTGCTGATAGTGAATTGGCGAACCCTGCTCAACAAGGACATCGAGCAAAAGACGAAAAGCAACTATTAACCATTGGAGCAATGAATATCAAAGGATTCCGCAGGATGTTGTTCGGCGAGAAGATGCCGGACAAGAATGATCCGAAATACAAAGAACGCTACGAACGCGATGTGGATGCCGGACGCAAGTTTGCCAAGGCGACGCGCATCGACAAGACAGCCGCCAAGGTGCAGGGCTTCGCCAACGCGCACCGGACGCTGTTTCTGGTTATCATATTCGGCTTTGTCATCGGCGGGCTGGCATGGAACATTTACCGCCTGACAGTGGTATGCCGTTACCAGCCCTCCCACAGGACTGCCACGGAGATGCAGGACTCGATTCTCCGGGAACGGCACAAGGCCCTGCAAAAGCTCGAAATGAGGGAAAACAAGGCAGAAGGGATGCGATAAACGACATCCGTACTGCCGACGATACGCGCCCGAAAGAGACGTGGTATCGAATATAAGTATTCGTAAATCAATCAGTAATAAGCAATGGATATAATCAAGAGAATCAATTTCCGGCAACCAAAGTATATGCTTCCGGCCGTACTCTATGTTCCGCTGCTGGTTGCGTCTTATTTCATCTTCGACCTGTTTCATACCGAAAAGGCAGAGATTCCGAACAAGACGCTTCAGACGACCGAGTTTCTGAACCCCGGATTGCCTGACGCACAGATCAAGGGCGGCGACGGCATAGGCAGCAAGTACGAGAACATGGCCAAGTCATGGGGTAAGATACAGGACTATTCTGCCGTGGACAACATTGACAGGGATGAACCTACAGACAACAAGGAGGAGTATGAATCGCAATACACGCAAGACGACATCGCCCTGCTCGGCGAGCAGGAGCAGGAAAAGGCTCTGGTGGCGCAAGCTGCCGATGCCAAGAAGCGTGAGCAAGAAGCTCTCGCGGAACTGGAGAAGGCACTCGCCGAGGCGAGGCTGAGAGGACAACGGGATGTTGCACCGGCAGAAGCGGACAGCACCCTGTCGGCTATCCCTCCGGACACGATGGTGCAGGCCAAGGGAACCATCGACGAGGAGAGCCGTTCGGTCAAGGCCCCAGCGGAGGACGACAAGGCCAGCGAGGTGGTGAAAAAGGTAAAGACCTCTTCCGACTACTTCAACACGCTGGCAAAAGACGCCAAGGAACCGAAACTCATCCAGGCAATCATTGACGAAGACATCAAGGCCGTTGATGGCTCGCGCGTCAGGCTGCGCCTGCTTGACGATATCGAAATCAACGAGAGCGTGGTCAAACGGGGCACGTACCTTTACGCCACGGTCAGCGGCTTTTCTTCCGGACGCGTGAAAGGGACTATAGGCAGCATATTGGTCAATGACGAGCTGGTCAAGGTCAGCCTCTCGCTGTATGACACGGACGGTATGGAGGGGCTGTATGTGCCTAACTCCTCTTTCCGCGAAACGAGCAAGGATGTGGCGAGCGGAGCCATGTCGGGCAACATGAGCATGAATACGGGAACTTACGGAAACAGCCTCGCCCAATGGGGTATGCAGGCTGTGAACAATGCTTACCAGAAAACGAGCAACGCCATCAGCAAGGCCATCAAGAAGAACAAGGTGAAGCTGAAATACGGCACGTTCGTGTATTTAGTGAACGGCAGGGAAACCAACAACGGCAGATAGTATGAAGCAGAGGAATATAGGAATAATAGATGTGGACAGCCATAACTTTCCGAACTTCGCGCTGATGCGTGTCTCGGCCTATTACAAGAGCAAAGGCTATGATGCGGAGCGGGCTGTTCCGTTAAAAAAATATGATATCGTTGCTGCAAGCAAGATATTCACATTCACTCCCGACTATGACTATACCGGCATAGAGGCAGGTATTATGCTAAAAGGGGGAACCGGCTACGACGTGGGGTCCAGACTGCCAAAGGAAATAGAGGAATCCGCAGGTATGGATTATGCGCTATATCCGCAATATCCGTTCTCCGTCCAGTTTTTCTCAAGAGGGTGTATCAGAAGATGTCCTTTCTGTCTTGTCCGTGAGAAAGAGGGATATATCGCACCGGTTACTCCGGTCAACCTCAATCCCAACGGCAAGCACATAGAAGTCCTCGACAATAATTTCTTTGCCAATCCTTCGTGGAAGGAAGCCGTGGATTACCTGCTTAACGCCAAGCAGAAAGTCAATCTGCACGGTGTCGATGTCCGGATTATGAATGAGGAACAGGCGTACTGGCTCAACAGACTTCCGCTGCACAAGAGCATACATATCGCATGGGATCTGCCGCAGATTGACCTCACGGACAAGCTGAGGGAAGTAACAAAATACATCAAGCCATACAAACTGATGTGCTATGTGCTTGTCGGCTATGATTCGACCATTGAGCAGGATATGTACCGTATCGAGCGGCTTCGCGAACTGGGAATAAAGCCGTTCGTGATGCCTTACCGTGATTTTGATAATGTCAGGGTTCCGACCCAGTATGAAAAAGACCTTGCACAATATGTAAACAAACCGATGATATTCAAGTCCTGCACTTTCCCCGATTTTTCTCCGAGGAAAGGGTTTAAGTGCGGATATTATCTGACAAACAACAGTAAAACGGTATGCTGAAGTTCGACATCATATATAATAAGGATTGTCTCGAAGGGATGAAAGAGCTTCCGGACAAGTGTATAGATGCGGTGATAGCGGATATGCCATACGGTGTGCTGAACCGCAAGAACGGTTCGGCCGGATGGGACAGGCAGATACCGCTCGATGCCCTGTGGGAGCAGTACCGGCGCATTGCCAAGCCCGGCTGTCCCATCATCCTGTTCGCACAGGGTATCTTCTCGGCAAGGCTCATGCTGTCGCAGCCCCGGATGTGGCGGTATAACCTTGTCTGGCGGAAAGACCGTGTGACAGGACACCTGAACGCCAAGCGTATGCCGTTGCGGCAGCATGAGGACATCATCGTGTTCTATGACCGGCAACCAGTGTATCATCCGCAGATGACACCGTGCCTTCCGGAGCAAAGGAATCACGGACGGCGCAAATCGGGCAACGATTTCAAGAACCGTTGCTACGGTAACATGAAACTTGTTCCGGTGCGTGTGGCGGATGACAAATATCCGACTTCGGTCATCAGCGTAGCCAAAGAACACAAGACAGGCGCATTTTATCATCCAACGCAAAAGCCTGTGGCGTTGATGGAATACCTGATACGCACATACACCAACGAGGGGGATGTGGTACTGGACAACTGCATAGGCTCGGGCACGACGGCCATTGCCGCCATCCGCACGGGACGGCATTACATCGGCTTCGAGGTTGATCCGGGCTATTGTGAGATTGCCGAACGGCGGATTCAGGAAGCACTGGAGTGTGAAGACGGGACGAAATGAGGAAAAAAGAAGTAAACAAATCAATAAATCAACGATATGAATATGAATCTAAAAAGGACGATAACAGGATTTTTTCTCACTGTCGGGCTGTTATCGGGCCATGAGGTACTGGCACAGCGCACATACGAGGAGATGGAGCAACTGACGGTGAACGAGCAGGTAACGACTGTCATCACAGCTTCGGAGCCAATCCGCTTCGTGGACATTTCCACCGAGAAAATAGCGGGCGACCAGCCCATAGACAACATCATCCGCCTGAAACCGAAGGAGGGCGGACATGAGGACGGCGAAGTGCTGGCCATCGTGACCATAGTAACGGAACGCTACCGCACGCAATATGCGTTGCTCTACACGACAAGAGTACGGGAGGCGGTAACGGATAAAGAGATAGAGTTACGGGAACGGGACGCCTACAACAATCCGGCGGTCTCGATGTCCACAGCAGAGATGATCCGCTTCGCAAGGCGTATCTGGAACTCGCCCGCAAAGATCCGCAATGTGGCAACCAAGGCACATCGTATGACGATGCGGCTGAACAACATTTACGCCGTGGGCGATTACTTCTTCATAGACTTCTCCGTGGATAACAAGACGAACATCCGTTTCGACATCGACGAGATACGGGTGAAGCTCGCGGACAAGAAACTATCCAAAGCGACCAATACACAGGTCGTCGAACTGACGCCCACGCTGGTGTTGGAGGGCGGCAAGGTGTTCCGGCACGGCTACCGCAACGTGATTGTGGTAAAAAAAATGACCTTCCCCAACGACAAGATACTGACCGTCGAAATGACGGAGAAGCAGATTAGCGGTCGTAACATCTGTCTGAACATCGACTATGAAGATGTGCTGGCGGCTGATTCGTTCAACGTAACCCTGCTGGAGGAGGAATGAGCATGAAGAAGACGGTTATACTTATTCTCGCCTGCGTGTGTTTCGCCCTGAACGCGAGCGCACAGCAAGGCAGCGGCCGCCTCTCGCTTGGCGTGGGGGCACTGTATAAGAACGGCATGGACGTGACGCTCGCCTACGAGCATGAGATGAACTACCGCCACGCGTGGGAGTTCTTCGCCAACGGTTACCTGCAATGGAAGGAATGCGGCTCGTGCGGCCATATATGCCCGGAATCTTTCTGGCAGAACTATCGCACTTATGGGTTCGGTGTGGCTTACAAGCCCAACGTCTCAAGAGGACGCAACCACTACGGCAACCTGCGTATCGGGGCTTCGGCAGGGAGTGATACGAAAAAGTTTCTGGCCGGCCTGCATTTCGGCTACGAGCACAACTATGTGCTGCGCTCAGGCTGGACACTTTACTGGCAGGCCAAGGGAGATGTGATGATAAAAGGCGCAGACCTGTTTCGTGCAGGTATCGTGCTTGGAGTGAAACTACCGATAAAATAAGGGAAAGATGAGACAGAACATTATCAGAAAAGCGTGTCGGACCGTGCCGGCTGTCGTCATGGCGATTGCTGTTGCCGCCTGCGATGTGCATATAGAGGTGCCCGACACGGCGGTACGTCCGGGCCATGTCCTATGCACGGACGGTACGGCCTTGTCATACAGTGAGTATGAGCAATCCGGGAGACAGGCGATTGCCGTCGTTTTCCATACCGACCCTCACGGGGAAACGGAGGGTGAGGGCTATGCGGTCTATCTGTGGGACATCGCACCGCAGGCATTCGCTGACAGTCTCGGCATCGAGCAAGGCACGTCGGCGGACATTACGGCGTATGACGGGAATGCGAACACCTTCGCGCTATACGATACCAGGGAAACAGCTTCGCCTATGGCCGAAGCGGTGTTCGACCTGTGGAGGTACGGACAGAGTGCCTACGTGCCCTCGGTGGCACAGGCCCGGTTGCTGTATGCGGCCCGTGCGACCGTCAATCCTGTCATAGAGAGATGTGGCGGCGATCCGTTGCCGCAAGTTCCGGACAACTGCTGGTACTGGACTTCAACGGAAGTGGAGGGACAGCAGACGGCAAAGGCATGGCTTTATTCGATGGGCAGCGGAGCCATGCAAGAGACGCCCAAGACACAGGCGCACCGGGTGCGCCCCATTATAACCATCAACAAATAAACTTATGACAACTATGAACGGACTCAAAGATTTCAAGGTGCCACAATATATGGACATAGCACATCCGGACAAAGGATTTTTCGGGTATCTGCTGAGATGCAAATGCCTGCCGCCGGAGGAAGTTTTCATAAATTTCATATTCCTCGATGACGGAACCGAATGCTGCAAGAGGCTTTCTTCCGTAAAGAAGCGCAGGGAGGAAATCCGGAAGGAATGGAACAGCCGCATCGACCGTTATCATGATATTTTCGTAGGCCAGCTCTACTACGTCAATGAAGAACTGTTCAACGACTTCATCGACTTTATGACCGACGGTCCCGACGATGCCATACGGAAGTTCCTTGAGAATTTTACGGCGGAAATGCGTGCTTCCGTAATAGATAACCCTATGGGACTTGAACCTCTATATGCGGTTACCCATGTCTGCCAGCTTACCGAGGACGACCGCATACACTGGCCTCATATCCATGTCCTTTGGGGTATTAAAAAGAAGTGATTACAGCCATGGAAGAGAGCAAGGAGTTACAAGGGTTCTACAGGATATTCCGCGCGGTCGTTTACATCTCCGTGCTGATGGAATTTTTCGAGTATGCCATCGACCCAGCGGTACTCGACCATTGGAGCGGCATACTGATTGATATTCACGGGCGCATCAAGCGGTGGATGATCTACAACGACGGTAATCTGGCGTACAGCAAAGTCGCCACGGTGCTGCTTATCTGTATCACCTGTATCGGCACGCGGAGCAAAAAACATCTGGAGTTCGATGCCCGTCGGCAGGTACTATACCCGCTCGTGAGCGGCTTTGCGCTGCTTGTGCTGTCCGTATGGTTGTTCAATCATCCTATGGAAATGCGTCTCTACACACTGCCGCTGAACATCATCCTCTACATGGTCGTTTCCCTCGTGGGGGTCATCCTCGTGCATATCGCACTGGACAACATATCGAAGTTCCTCAAGGAGGGGCTGATGAAAGACCGCTTTAATTTGGAAAACGAAAGTTTTGAACAATGCGAGGAGCTGATAGAGAATCGGTACAGTGTAAATATCCCGATGCGATACTATTATAAAGGGAAATTTAGAAAAGGATTTGTGAATATAACCAACTGTTTTCGTGGCACATGGGTAGTTGGAACGCCGGGCAGCGGTAAGACATTTTCGCTTATTGAACCGTTCATCCGGCAACACAGCGCAAAGGGCTTCGCGATGGTCGTTTATGATTACAAGTTTCCGACACTGGCGACGAAACTGTACTACCACTACAAGAAAAACCAGAAGCTGGGCAAGATACCCGAGGGTTGCAAGTTCAACATCATCAACTTCGTGGATGTGGAATACAGCCGCCGTGTGAACCCGATTCAGGCGAAGTACATCAACAACCTCGCGGCAGCAAGCGAAACAGCGGAAACGCTGTTGGAATCACTGCAGAAAGGGAAGAAAGAAGGTGGCGGCGGTTCGGACCAGTTCTTCCAGACCTCGGCGGTGAACTTCCTCGCCGCCTGCATCTACTTCTTCGTGAACTACGAGAAGGAACCCTACGACAAGGACGGCAATATGCTGTATGCGGAAAAACGGCAGGACTCGCAGACGAAGTTTTGGAAACCGACGGGCATCGTGCGCGATCGTGAAGGTGGTAACATCGTGGAACCTGCCTACTGGCTGGGAAAATACTCGGATATGCCGCACATCCTCGCGTTCCTAAACGAGAGTTACCAAACCATCTTCGAGGTGCTGGAAACGGATAACGAGGTGGCTCCGCTGCTTGGCCCGTTCCAGACTGCACTGAAGAACAAGGCTATGGAGCAATTGGAAGGTATGATAGGTACGCTGCGCGTCTATACGTCCCGACTGGCGACCAAGGAGAGCTACTGGGTGTTTCACAAGGACGGGGACGATTTCGACCTGAAGGTGAGTGACCCGAAGAACCCGAGCTACCTGCTGATAGCCAATGATCCGGAAATGGAGTCAATCATCGGGGCACTGAACGCATTGATATTGAACCGTCTCGTTACCCGTGTGAATACCGGTCAAGGGAAGAATATCCCGGTAAGCATTATCGTGGATGAGCTACCCACGCTTTATTTCCACAAGATTGACCGACTGATTGGTACGGCACGAAGCAACAAAGTGAGCGTGACACTTGGCTTTCAGGAGCTTCCGCAGTTAGAGGCTGACTACGGGAAGGTGGGTATGCAAAAAATCATTACTACGGTAGGTAATGTGGTGAGCGGTTCGGCACGGGCGAAAGAGACGCTCGAATGGCTGTCAAGCGACATCTTCGGAAAGGTGGTACAGATTAAGAAGGGTGTGACGATCGACCGGGACAAAACCTCAATCAACTTGAACGAAAACATGGACAGCCTCGTGCCGGCATCGAAGATTTCGGATATGCCGACGGGGTGGATATGCGGACAGACGGCAAGGGATTTCATGAAGACGAAAACCGGTGTGGGCGGTTCGATGAATATCCAGGAAGCGGACGAGTTCAAGACATCAAAGTTCTTCTGTAAGACGGATTTCGACATGAGGGAGATAAAGAGAGAGGAAGCGGCGTATGTGCCACTACCGAAATTCTACACCTTCAAGTCACGAGACGAGCGGGAACGCATACTCTATAAGAATTTTGTACAGGTGGGTCAGGACGTGAAGGAGATGATAAAGGACGTACAAAACAAGCGTGGGGCGAAATAGGCGTCGGATTCCTGAGGGTAATAGAAATGTGAAACACCTGCAATATCATTGTGAGTATTGCAGGTGTTTTTATAACTTCAATCCATTATAAAAGGTCTTGCGGACAAAAAGACGGCTCTTGCGGACATTTTATAAATACTTTATAACTAATGAGTTGTAATCTTGCGGCCAAAAAAACAATTCTTGCGGCCCCTAAACAAAAGATGGATATACCTTCAAGTCGAGGGACGAGCGGGAACGCATCCTGTACAAGAATTTCGTACAGGTGGGCCAAGACGTGAAGGAGATGATAAAAGGATGTACAGAACAAGCGCAAAATAAATATAAATGAAACCACCATTGCAGTTTAACAGGACTGTAATGGCGGTTTCGGTATATCCGATTTTGAAGCGAATATGGCATACAGGACCTGTTAAATCTCAAAAACTTCCATGATGGTTAGAAAATATGGCTATGTCATGCCACCATTTTGCCCGAGAACCGGCAAAAAGCATTATCTTTGCATTCAATAACAATTTATATGCGAATGACAAAGGAGATAAACCGATTGAAAGCCGTATTGGCAGAAGTAGGGAAAACCAATGTGTGGCTGGCCGAACAACTGGGTGTAAATCCGACTACCGTATCGAAGTGGTGTACGAACACCTGCCAGCCTGATTTACATACACTCTCCCGGATAGCAGAACTGCTCAACGTGAGCCGCAGGGAACTGCTGCGTCCTTAAAACCTATATTCATCATGACAGAACATACAACAGATATAGAGGGCAGACTTCGTGCCCTGATAAGCCGTGGCGAGACTTCGGAAGTGGAGTTCAAATCGGCACGCGGTGGATTTCCCGGCAGTTTCTGGGAAAGCTACTCGGCTTTCGCCAACACCGACGGCGGCACGATCGTGCTTGGTGTGGTGGAGAAGAACAACCGTTTCTTCTTTGACGGACTGACGGAAGAGACCATTATCCGCTACAAGAAGAATTTTTGGGACTGTGCCCATAACAGAGGTAAAGTAAGCGTTTGCCTGCCCCGTGAATCGGATGTAAGAATCGAGCAAATCGAGGAGTCGTACATCCTGATATGCGACATCCCCCGCGCGAGCTACGAACTTCGCCCCGTTTACATCACCACCAACCCGTTCAGGAATACTTACCGACGGAATCACGAGGGGGATTATCTTTGTAACGATGCGGAGGTGAGGCGTATGTTCGCGGACGCCGACCACGACCGTCATCCGCAGGACGGGCGTATTCTCGTGGGCTTTGAGTTCGAGCGGGACATAGACAAGGAATCCTTGCAGCAGTACCGTCAGACACTCGCCAGCTTGCAGCCCACCCATCCGTGGGTGGGAATCAGCGACATGGATTTCCTGAGAAAGACCGGGGCATACGCCACGGAATATGAGACCGGGAAAGAGGGATTCACGCTGGCCGGTCTATTGATGTTCGGCAAGTACGACTGCATAATTAACCGTTCGGGCGACCCGATGTATTTCGTGGATTATCGGGAACGTGTCGCGACCGACAACCCCGATATAAGGTGGACGCACCGTATCTATCCGGACGGTTTGTGGGAAGCCAACCTCTACCAGTTCTATGTAAGGGTGTATAACCGCCTGATACAGTCGCTGCCCCGTCCGTTCATGATGAAAGACGGAGTGCGTCAGGAAGAGACGCCTGCCCATGACGCCGTAAGAGAGGCCCTTATCAACTGCATCGTCCACCAAGACGTCAATGCGCAGGGGCATATTATCGTGGAGCGTACCGACGACAGCCTCGTATTCATGAATCAAGGCATGATGCTGGTTTCCCGACAACAGTATTTCGAGGGCGGGCGTAGTATCTGCCGCAATCCGACCTTGCAAAAGATGTTCATGCTGCTCGGACGTGCCGAGAAAGCCGGCAGCGGCGTGGATAAAATCGTAAACGGATGGCAGTCGTTGGGCTGGCCGCTTCCTACCGTTATGGAGGAAACGCGACCGGACTACGTGGTGCTGACCATGCAACTGGGGGGAAAAACCGACAAGAAAACGACCCAAGAAAACGACTCAAGAAAACGACCCAAGAAAACAACCCAAGAAAACAACCTAAGAAAGCCCAATAAGCAAGATTTGAGAAAAGAGGAGATTTTGAAGTTCTGCATCGAACCGAAATCGTTGTTTGATATAATGCAGTATTTGAACCTCAAAGCCAGAAAAAACGTGATGAATGTCTATATCAATCCGATGCTTGCCGCAGGGGTGCTGAAAATGACGGAACCGGATAATCCGACAAGCCGTAACCAGATGTATGTGGCGACGGAGGAAGCTCCGGAACAAGGCGAAGCGTGAGCTTACGGGGCTGCGACATGAGGGAGTAAAAAAAGATTTATATAAAGACGCCTGCAATAATTTTAGTGATTATCGCAGGCGTTTCTGTATGTGTCGGTCTGTTGCCGGAAATCTTACAGTCCCTATCTTTCGGAAGTCTAAAGCGGCTTTTGAGTTTTCTCTTTCCGGATGAGTTCGTTGTGTGCGTTATCTGGGGCGTTCATCGGTCTTTGGGCGGATGGAATTTTCGGACAGCCACGCCTCGATCCGCTCCACCGAAGCGTCTTTGAGTATCACCCGCTTGCCGACATCGTAGCCGTCTATCCAGCGGGCGGGGACCGCCGCCCGTTCCCATGCGGCGGTCTTTCCTTCCACGCAGACGGAGAGTCGCTTCATGCGACCGGATTCCAACAGCCTGTTCACGGTCGCAAACGAAAGCACCGCCCCTACTATGTTGTACGGGCGGTGAGAACTGTGGACGGCGGCTTGTCAAGCGTATTGTTCGCTCAACAAAAGGGCGCGTTGCCGGTCGCAGAACCTGTCGTACTCGGCTTGGTCGGTACCCTTCTCGATAGCCCGGTCGATGACGTCTCCCAGCTCGTCGAAACACACCTCCCCGTTGATACATTCCACTTTCATACCTTTCTGAAGGTACACCTCGTAATAGTCGGAGCCGTTGAGTGCCACGATGACGTACCCGGTGTGCAGGCGTCCGTTCACCTTGATGCGGAGTGCCGGCAGCCCTCTGTATGTGGTGGCGGCAAATTCTTCGATACCCCATGACATGATGACGGGTGCGGGATTTAAGGAGAGCAACTGTTCTCTAATAGTCTGTGCGATTTGCATTACATACTCTTTTTCCATAACTTTTTATTCTTAGATGATTATTGATTGTGATTTCTCTTAGTCGAACCATTCAGGATTGCTCTCCTTGAGTTCGGCAATCAGTTTGTTATCTGGAAGCCTGAGATTTTCCTTGTCTGTGAAGAAGAAAACCTCATCGTAAAGCTGTTCTGCTTCTTTGCTGGCAAAGCCTTCGTTCTTGTCCTCGAAGTTGCCGGGCTGCAAAGTGTCAAGCAACTGTGTCGAACCGATAAGAAGGTCCTCGCCTTCGTTTGATTTCACGACGCGGCATACATACGTGTTGCCATCGAATTGAATTTCCTGTGTTCTCATAGCCGTATTTATCTTAATGGGATGTTACGCCCGTTTTCGTTCAGATACTCCATGATTCGTTTCGCTTCCTCATGCGACGCCCGATTGCGGTCATCATATCGCCGTGTCTCGTCTGCCATGACCACGATACACTCTTTGATAAGCCGGTAAAGGCTCTGCTGCAGTGTAGGGTGCATATCGGGAATAGCGGCCGCAAACCGTTTTGGATTGAAACTGAAATTGTTCACCGCCATTTCCCAGTCTTTGGCGAGGCGGTATTCTCTACTTTCTCTAATGTCTTTTTCCATTGTCTTGAATTTTTGATAATTTGTTTTTAATCCCCTTTGTTCGACATCTCTTTGTCGGGACCGTTCGGGTTTTACGGATGCTTAAACGGGCTGACGAGGAAGCTCATACCGACACTTTTTCCGGAAAATTACGCTTGCCCGGCAAGGAAGAATTTTACAGGAAATGCACTTCAAAGTGTCGGGTTCGAGCGCGTCAGCCCACCTTCGCATCCTAAAAGCAGTCAGGGGACGACATAGTGTGTCAAATCCGGGAAAAGTTATAATAGGCAGACGATGAGATTCAAAAAAGGAAATAAGTGACGATAGAGAGTCTGAACGGTTGCGGTATAAAAGTATGACCGCGCGTAAAAGGCGCGGTGGATAATATAAAGTCAGCAATAAAATTGTTTTACTGCCGACTTTATTATGCTACAAAAGGGAAAACCATTGGCTTTAATACGGAGAGAAGTTGTCGGAACGGAGGCTAAAAGAGGGAAAAACCGGAGTGTTATAAAGGAGGCGCACGGGTATATACGTGCTTGTCGGAATACCTTGTATTAATTAGACAGAGGGCGTTCTTATCCGCCCCCTGTCTGTTTGTATTATTCCTTTAAGGTTCATATTCAAACTGCTCGATATTGGCTTTTTGGAACACCTGGGGGTTATGCCGGTAAAGAAGCGGTAGATTGAGCGTGGCCATCGGGTATTCCACAAAACCGCTTCTGCGCCTATACCCAGAATCGGTTGCCAGCTCATTTGCAATCAAAAACTCCATTGCTTCCGGATAATGGTTCACATCAATGAATGTACGGTCGGGCAAACCGAGTGCGTCCATTTCCTCCAGATTGACGGACAGTACGATATACTCCTGCTCATCTTCCACGCTTGCCAGCGTGAGCGCCAGCCAGCCATTGCCGTAGAAGCATGGCACAAGGTAGAACCGCTCACCTTTGAACCCGTACTCTTTCCGCATGAGGGAGCAGTCCGGATCCACGGTTTCAAAGACATCCTCACCGTCGGTAAAGGTCATCATTGGGTTGCTGACATCCACATACACATCCTCTGCCTTGTAACACAAATACTCTCTGTTTTCCGAACGAACGATAACGAATTGAATTTCCATATTCTTCATGTTTAGTAGTTGAACACTTTTTTTTATTTTCCCTCTCTTCGGAAGCCTTTCAGGCTTCTCCCGTAGGGATCTGATTTTTACGTGCATCCAAAGATTGCCTAAAAGGAAACAACAAACAAGGAATTTGGGTGGAATTTTATCGTTGCGGTATTGAGCGTTTGCGAGATATGGACGATTGGAAATCGGGAAAGCTGCCGGAAAATTATGTTCAAATAACGTCAGCGGTACTTGGGTGTGCTTCCAGGGCAATACCTTTGCAACGGAAAAAGCGGGTTCCGACGGGCAGAGAGCCTACGGCGAAGCTATAGCGGTATAAAAGGGAATCATTGCAGTATAAAAGGAAACGAAGTGATAAAAATGGGGGCTGCCGGTGGCACCTAAAAAGGTCGCCGCTCCTGCGGTCGCTCTCGCAAGGAGGCTTGTACGTAAAAAAAGCAGGACGGATTTCTCCGTCCCGCCTTTGGCGCAGTCGCATGGGTCATGCTGCGATTTCTTCCGTCTGAAACTCCGTTTCGGGCTGTGGCTGTTCTTCGGGTTGCGCGTCTTCCGCTTCCTGTTTCGCCTGTTCCTGCACGAGCAGTACGGCTTTCTTTTCCTCAATTCGTTGGTGTCGTTTCTCGTACACCTCATTATGTCCGTTTTTGATAGTGGCGAGTTCTTCGGGCATATGCTTCTCGGCGAAGTCAAGCAAGAGGGTGGCAATGGCGTTATTGCCGTATGCGCCCTTGAAGTTGGCAATCAGAAAATCCCTGCGGATAACGGCTTTCTGCTTGGCGGTGAGATTTGCGATGATGTTCATTTTCTCCTCGTCCGTGAGGTAGTGATAAGGTTCTTTTCCCTCAAGACCGACCTCGGCAAAGTGCTCCTTGCGGAGTGAAGCAAGCAAGAAGAAATAAATCATCTTGTCCTCGTCCTGTCCGAACTTACGTTCCAACATATCCACTTCCAAAATCTGCTTCTTGGTGTCCTCCACGGTCTTTTCAAGAGCTATCTCTTTGTTGCGCTTGTCCTGCTTCTCCAACTTTTCCACGGGAGAGAGCGGTTTTTCAGTCGCTCCGTCCGTTCCGTTCGCATTGGAAGCGGTATTCGTCAAGTAACAGAGCACAATCTCTTTCTGCTCGATACGGATATAGAGCGTTATCTTTCCTGTTTCTGCCTGCTCGTGGATTGTCTTGCACCGCTCCATGTAGTCGCTGAAGTCCTGCTCGTACTTCACGTGCGCTTCCTCATATTCCTCGGTGGTGTCGTATTCTTCCTTTTCGGGTGCTACGGGTGTTTCGGGGTATGCCGTGGCATAATGCTTGAGTTCGACTACCTCATAACCCATAGCGGTAAGACGTTCCACAACCGTCTCGTTGTAGTTGTACTCTTGGTGGCACAGGGACACGGTGGGATATTGTTCCATGAACTGCACGGCTTTCTCGGTAAGGTGCGAAGCGTTCATTTCTGCAAGGCAAGTACGGTTGGCGCAGTTTCCGCAACCGCCCTCGCAAAACAACATCATGTTGTTAGTATTGTGGGGACACGACAGGCAAAGGGTCTTGTCGAATGAATAACGCCCAAGGTCAGTCGTATAATGCTGTTCGATGTTCTTTGCCACATCGGAGGCTTTCAGTCCTCGCCAACTATTGTATATCGTACCCTCTTTCAAATGCTTGTCGTACACTTCACGCTGAATGTCTTCGCCATAACGGCAAATCTCGCTCGCCACGCTGATTGTGATTTCGTCCTGTTCCAAAAGTCGTGCGATTTCGGGTATCAAGGAGACGAATTTCAAACGGGTGCGGATATAGCTCTCATTCTTTCCGAACTGCACCGCCAATGACTGCACATCATGGCGACCGCTCTCTATGAGTTTTTGGTAGGCGTTCGCTTCCTCAATGGGCGTAACGTCCTTGCGTTGTAAGTTTTCCGTTACTGCCATTTCCTCGGCTGTCTCGTCCGAAATTTCCATGACGATAGCCGGTATCTCTTCCAATCCTGCCATGAGCGAAGCACGGTATCTGCGTTCTCCGAACACGATTTCCAAACGGTCGTCCGCAATGGGGCGCACCCCAATAGGCTGCAACACGCCTTGCTGACGGATACTCTCGGCAAGTTCGGCGAGACTCGTCTCGTCAAAGTTCTTGCGTGGATTGTAACCGCTCGGCTGAATGCTTGCCAATGCTACCATAGTGATGTTTCTCTCTGCTACTGACTGAATGTTGTTCATTGTCTCCATAATTCATTTTATTTTAACGGTTTATAAATATTTACAATTCACTTTCTATCGGTTGGGGTCAAACTCGTACTCCTGCGGATTGTCGTAGCCATCGAATACTACCCGAAAGGTCTCGAAGTCCTGCTTTCCTGCCAGTCTGACGGTATCTTTCGACCCTATGTAGTAGGGTTCGTTCATTACCCGAAAGGGTGCGCCACGCAGTACGCTATCAGCCAACGTGCAAACTTTGTCGGGTTGTTCGGGCATGATATAACCCAATGCGTATTCGTTGAAAACCACCAATTTAATCTTATCCATATCTCTTTAATTTTGAGTTGTTTTTTCTTTTCCCTTTGTTCGGCTTTTTTCTGCCTGAACCGCTTGGGATTTACAGATGCTTTACAGGACTGACGAACAAGCTATTTCCGACGCTTTTTCCGGAAAATTACTCTTTCGCAGAAAGGAAGAATTTTACAGGAAATGCACTTCAAAGCGACGGAATCAAGCGCGGCAGTCCAAATTTGCGTCTGGAAAACCAACCGGCGACGGCAGGAATGGACCGGATAAGCGATAATGGGGAGGATAGAAAAGGGAGGATGGCCGACAGGCAGAGATACAAGGGTAAAGCTATAAAGGGCGGATAAGGTTATATATAAGAATAAGGAGGTGCAGCCAAGGTATAAGAGAAGAGGGAAAAGAAGAGGTATAAAAGGAATCACCGGCGGGTGAATTTATAACTGGATGCCACCGTAAATAACATCCCTGCGGCCTATTAAGCATCTTCTTTGATAGTGGCAGGCAATATCTCGCTAAGCCTTACTTCGGACAGACTGCAGAATCCCCTGACTATTGTATCGCCATTTATGCCTTCAAGCCTGGCGAACATCTGTAACGTGTCGAAACCCCTGTCGAACTGCTCCATGCTGACAGCAGGGGCAAAATGAACAATCCCATGGGGATATTGTCTTGATGTGCCGACCCACCCACGCAGATAGTCATCAAAACAACCTCCCGCTTTGGAGGCGTGAAACTCTTGTGCATGGGAACTACGGATGCTTTTGCCGTATATTTCATCTCCTAAAAGTAAAATTCCCGTTCGCGGGTCATACATGAAACGCCGGTTCGTTATCCGAAGAATATCTATGATTTCCCGCCTGATATTGATAACCATCAGGGATTTTTCGACCTGCCTTTCCGTTCGTCCGGTCGTGTTGTGATTTTTCTTGTCCATCGTCTTGTCTTTCGTGTGAAACATCTGTTTTTCCATTGTCGGATAAAAGGCGGGAAGCGAGGAGTCCCCTCACTCCCTGTCTTTTTCCAGACACTCCGTTACGCTCCCAATCAGAACGGCAGGTCGTCCTTGTCGTCCTGCGGCGCGTCGGCAGGTGGTGCGGGAACCTCGCCTGTCGCATCCATCGTGTTGCCCGTGTCGGAAGCCGTGCCTTCCCGTTTTCCGGTGTTGATGAACTCCAGCGTGTCTGCCGCAATGGAGAGCTGGATTTGGTGGTTTTCGTCCTTGTCTTTCCACAACGAGGCCGAGAGCGTTCCCTCAATGAGCAGCAGCCGTCCCTTGGTCAGGTATTCGGACAGGCGGATGTGGTTCTCCCTCTTGCTCCGTACCCTTACCCAAGTGGTAACGCTGTTCCCGTGTGAATAATCCTCCACGGCAATATCAAAAGCGATGAATGAGCCGTGTACTCCTGTGATGACCTGGCAATCTTTGCCGATGCGGCCAATGGTGTGAACGTATAACATAAACTGAAAATGTTTTGCGGCAAGGTGGTTGGTCCTGCCATTACCTAAAATGTCTTTTACTTTTTATCCCTCTGTTCGGTTCTTCTTTCTGCCTGAACCGCTTGGGATTTACAGATGCTTTACAGGGACTGGCGAACAAGCTGTTTCCGACGCTTTTTCCGGAAAATTACTCTTTCGCAGAAAGGAAGAATTTTACAGGAAATGCACTTCAAAGCGACGGAATCAAGCGCGGCAGTCCAAATTTGCGTCTGGAAAACCAACCGGCGACGGCAGGAATGGGCCGGATAAGCGATAATAGGGAGATAATAGAAAAGGGAAGATGGCTCTCGGGTATAAAATGGGGATGCTATAATAGGGAGAAAATCGGTTTATAAAAGGAGAGTCAGTGCCTTGTGAATGAAAGGATTTTTTACCTTTCACCCACAGGTAGTATCATGGAATATAGAGGTTGTTCACAGGTACTCCTTTTGATGCGGCCTTGTTGTACGTGTAGAATGTCCCTCCTTTGGGGGTTCCGTCAAAATAGGCAATCAGCAGGGATGAGTGTCGTATCATATAGTCGTTCCTCTCATGGAAACACCTCGTGTAATAATCCTCGCTGAGTACCGTTACATCGTCTGCCTTTTCCAAAATGGCATTGTATTTCTCCCGTGCGGATGGGGCGAAGCGTTCACTTTGGTTTCTATAAGGTAGGATTGCCGACAGTGAAATATCATGCAACTGTTCTTTCAGTTCCAGTACGGCTTCTGCCGCAAGCATATCAAAGCCTACCGCCATGCCACACCGGAAGTTGCGGACACCTTGCAGATAGGCATTGTATATAGCCACTTTCAACCGACCTTTGATTTGCGAGTATTTGACGTGAGGGATGTGCCTGTGTCCTGTAAAGGCCGCCGACGGCACGCCCTGTGAATTTGATTTCAATAAATTTGTAGTCATAATGCTGTCTATCTTGATTTTGCTGTTAATAATTCTGTTATTTGTTCAGATGCTTGACAGGCGGGGCGTATTCGTCCGTTTCGTCATACTCATACGTGGTATCCTCGTCCTCGTATTCGAGTTCATCGTAAGAGACACGGATGCGCCGGGGAGAATAGAACATCCTGAACATGGCGATAATCTTCTCTGTCAATGCCTTGCTCTCGGAGCTGATAAAATGGAGTTCTTTGGTGAGGTAGTCGAAATCGAAGTACGCCATTTCTCCCTCGTAACGGTCATAGGTATTGTATATCGTGACCGAAACGTAATCTTCCGTACAGCTCAACAACTCCACCAGATGTCCATAACAGACAAACTCCGTGTTATTGCTCTTGCTGGTCGTCACCTTGTCTATCAGCTTCTCGATAAACTTGTAGGTCTTTTTCCTTTCCTTTTTCTTTGCCATTACCATATCGGTTTTAAGTTCTGTTTCTTTATTTTCCCTGCTCTCGGCTCTTGTACTGCCGTTCCGGGATTTTGCGGATGCCGAGATACCGTCATCGGAAGGTCTTATATGCCCGGTCTTTCTTGAAAATTACGCTCTGTGAGAGGAAGAATTTGCAAGAAATACATTTCAGTCCGGACAATTAAGACACGATGACAGACCTTTGCGTCCGACAAATCCGGACGGCATGGCCAGCAGAAAGAAGCACTCGGGAGACGATATAAGGGGAAAGACGGGATGTGTATAAAAGGTATGTAAAAGAGGGAGGATTAAGGTACGGCCGGGCGGGTCGGACAAGGGTCTGCCGGGGCAAACACAAAGGGGACTCTTCCGATTCCATGACAGGCAAGAATTCCGGCGTGCCGGATCTCTGCCCGTCATGGAACCGGATGTGTCACCGTTTGCCCCTGCCACAGCCGGCCCGGAATGAAAAGACACGGTAGGGAGATCAGCAAAGGACGGAGAAACATCATGCCGATCCGGAACATGCCGTGAAATGCCGCGTTGTTTCGGCGTGCCGAAGCTCCGGCTTGAAACGGCACGTGCAGGGCGGCGTTTGTCCGCCCTTGCCTCCCCCGTGTCTTGTAATGCAGAGCGGGCTGCGGCACAGACATTCCGCTGATTCCGGGTGGGAAAGCCGTCCGGAGGGATATATAAAAGGAAGGGGCTACCTTGACATTTTTCGGGTAAATGCCGAAATTCCTGCTTTGCCAGGAGGAGAAAGGATAATTTTGGCCTTGAGTGTAAAAGGGTATCACGAGGACAAACAGTCATTTGGCGTTTGTCTCACGAAAAATCCCCCTGCCCGGTCATCACGACCATGCAGGGGGAACGGTTAAAATATGAATTAGGTTAAGCCGCTTTGTCGGTGATTTCAAGTTCGGAAGCCGGTACCTGTACCTCTTCCGCCTCTTTCAGGCTCTCGTCAATCCGCTGCTGCAACTCCTTGCACTCCTGTTTGAGCCTTGCCAGTTCGTCCGACTTGTCCCACTTGCGGGCGATGATACCCTGCAAGGAGGGTATTTCTTTCTGCATTTTCTCCATCTTCAGCCGTTGCTCGTCAATCATGGACGGAAGCCTGTCAAGCGTGTTCTGCGGATATTGTGCCGATTCCGCAAATCCCAGCGGCAACGCACCGGACACTCCGCAACGGTATTTCAGTCCGCTTACACCCTCCACGAGGAACGTATTGCGGTCGAATACCCCGTCAAATCCGTACTCGCTATGCACGAGCAGGTTCAGCCCGGCATACGTGCCTATCGTGCCGTAGGCTCCGCTGCGGTAAGTCTTGGCGATGCGGTGCAGCTCCCGTCCGGTCTCCTCGGCTGTGGCCTGCGGCAGGTTCAGTAACAGCGTCCTACGCTCTTCCGTGTACGAAGCGACGTACTCCATGTCCCGCTTCATGTATGCCACCATGCCGTCCGCTTTTTTCATTTCATCCTGCACGGCATTCATCTTGCGCTCCGCACGGATGCGCTCTTTCTTGAAAATGCCCTGTTCCTTTTCAAGCTGCATAATCTTGTTGTCGAGCTTCGCCTTTTCCAAAAAGTCGGTATTGCCGGAAAGGATAGCGACAAATTCAGCGAAGTTCATGCCGTTGTGTTCGTCCATGCTGCCCTCGTCTATACGGCGCACCGCAATCGTACCATTATTGATTTGGTTAATGAACATCTGCTTGTTATTTAACAGGTTGAACTTGTAGCCATCAAGTGTTTTTTCCGTGCCGTAGATAACCACGTCCACGGTGTTGTTGCCCCAGAATTTCACGGTGTTACCCTTTCGCACCGCCCGCCCGTTGCGCTGCTCCATGTCGGCTGGTCTATCGGGTAGGTCAAGGGCATTACTGCCCTCTTCCCCCCTCAGAACCGTACATGAGGGTTTCCCCTCATACGGCTCAAGCTTTTCTAAGTCTCTGTTCGTGTGCAGAGACCGGCTCACACTACTTCTTGTTTCCATTGGATTTACGGGATAATTTGAAGCATTCATCATGAACCAACAGATTGCATTTCCGTCCGTCTTGGACGGTTGGCATTACGTTCCATGCCTTATACGTGTCAATCGGTTCACCACATATCGGACATTTCCGCCCTTGCTTTTCCCATAGGTAAAGCAGGGACTTACGTCCTTTCAGTGTCACAAGCATCTTTGACTTCATTCTTTTATTGAAGTACAGGCGGCAGTCTGCGTCAAACGGATTCATATCCCCTTTTATCTGCGTATATTGCAGGAAAGGAAACGAAGATGCCAGTTTCAGCAAAGTGAGTTGGTCTTCCTTGCCGTTTGATTTCTTGAACTTAGCCGCAAAAGTCCAGCTGTTCCCTCGGATATTGTGCCAATAACGGTCTTTTATCCACCGTTTTCCTTTCTTGGAATGACGGCGTTTAGCCCATTGCCACAAGGCGAGAAATATCTGATGGTCGATTCTGTGAAAAGAATCACGTGTCGCCCCATGCTGATAATATGCTCCCCATCCTCGGATTTTAGCATTCAACATTCTGATTAATGATTCCTGCTTGCAACCCTTATGACCTTTTGTAACCTTACGGATATTTTCCATAAAGCGTTTTTCGGCTTTCTTGGTCGGCTTTGTCAATATTTCATTGCCGTATTTGCGAATATTGAAACCGAGGAAATCGAAACCGTCACGAATGTTGGTTATCACCGTCTTTTCTTCGGATAAGGTCAAACCTCTTTCAGACATAAAGTCGGCTACCAATGGCTTGATTTCTTTTTCAAGTGTTTCACGGTTCTCGCAGGTAATTATAAAGTCATCAGCATAGCGGACAAGATTCACCATTGGCGAATATAACTTGCCTTTTATTCTAACTCGTTTATATTTCTCTGCAAGGACTTTCTGCAATCCGTCCAATGTCATATTGGCAAGCGTGGGAGAGATAATGCCACCTTGTGGCGTTCCCTCCTCTGTCGGGAACATCTGTTTGTTGAAGATATAGCCGCATTTCAACCATTTTCGGAGTATTGCTTTGTCCATAGGGATGTTGGCAAGCAACCATTCATGGCTGATATGGTCGAAGCACCCCTTTATGTCACCCTCCAAAATCCATTCGGGAGAATAGCCTTTCCGGAGAATGTTATGACATTGCTGTACCGCATCCATACAGCGACGTTCCTTGCGGAAACCGTACGAACGTGTGTCGGCTGTTGTTTCCGACACTGGTTCCAATGCCATGAGGTAAAGTGCTTGCATGGCTCTGTCTTTCATTGTCGGTATTCCCAACGGTCGCAGTTTGCCATTACTCTTTTTGATGTGGACTCTTCTCAATGGCTTCGGCTGGTAGCCTCTGCGTTTGAGCTCACTTATCGCTTGTGTTTTTGCTTCGGGTTTCTCCCATGTTTCCATGTCCACCCCGGGGGTGCTACCACCTCCGTTAGAAGTAACTCTCTTTACGGCTAAGGCTTTTGCGTAAAAAGAGTGGGTCAGCGTCCACTGCAAGGTTTTCACCTTGCCCGTTCTGCCTTCCTTCTGAGCCTTTACAATGCGAGCTTGAAGCTTCTTAACAGCCTGCTCCGCTTTGGTCCAGTCTATCCTGTCCCAATTCGTTTGCAAGTTATCAGTCGGTGCACACGATTGGTCGAGGAGTTTTTCTTTGATTTTATCGTTCATTTGCATTCCTACTTTAAAAAAGTTCTAAAAGTCTATTGTAAAGAATCACCATTTGGCAACATTCGGTTTGTTTTGCCTACCGAGTGTCGCCACAGAAGTCTGCCCACTTTCGTGTCGGATGATGTCGCCTACATCAGCCCGTGATGTCGGTTCAATCCGTATCCGTTCCATTACAGAACGGCATTCGCTTTTTCTGTTATCTTATACCTGCACACCATTCGGCTTTCATTGCTGTCAGCTTACCTGCCATTTTTACATGGCAGGAGATATACAGGCTTACCATGTTCCACATAGATAACTAACGGATAGGTTAGGTTCTGTCTCATCCTCCGGCGGTGCTTATATCCGTGTAATCCTACCATGGAAAGGATTAACCGACCGCTTCCCTTTTGGGTAGAGTGTACCAGTATCTTACACTCTTTCGTGACATTACGAAGTTTACTAACAGTTCGCTTGCGCTAACCATACTATCCAGCCTCGCCACTCTACGGTATGATACTAACCGTACTTGACTTCCCCTCACGGTTCTGTCTTGTCTTGCGAAAGTGTACTTTGTCCCAACCGCTTAATACAACTATTAAGGTGCATCGGTGGTAGGCTACCGCTGACGGAACAGCGGGTTAAAGCTGATACCCGTAAGTATCATTCCAACAATTATCTATGCGACTTCATGTCGCACCCAAGGTATATCGAGGTGGTGTATCACCACCGCCCGTTCCTGTGCGTTTACGCCTGTCCCCAACATTGAGGTAGAGCCGAAAAGCACACGTACCCTGCCTGCGTTCATGTCGTCAAACAGCCGCTTTCTCGCCGGTTCGGAATGGACGGACTGAATGAAGCGTATTTCATCGGCGGGAATGCCGAGGCGCACCAGCTTGTCCTTGATGTCGCTGTAAATATTCCACTCGCCCGGCTTGTAAGTCGAAAGATCGGAGAAGACAAACTGCGTACCCCGGTTGGCGTTGGAACGCACGTAATAGTCGTAAATCGTCCGTGCGCAGATAGAAGCCTTGTTGTCCTCGCTGTCACCGAACTTTTCGCCCAACAATCGCATATCAAGGGACATTTTGCGTGCCACGTTGGTAGCTACACATAACTGTTTTGTTTATCGTTGAACATTTTTTCTTTCCCTGCTTTCGTCTGGCCGAGCAGGTCTGTTTTCAGTTTTTCAAGGCAGGAAAAAGGATAAAGGAAAGCATGATGAGCCAAACCCGGATAGGAAACCGACCATGCAACAGTCTGTTTCCGTTATCCGAATGGAATGCGGCTTGGCGGCAATGCGCTTTATCCCAACTTCGCCGACGAAAAGAGAAAGGCTGACCTGCCGACGGAGGAGAGAAAATTGCAGATATAACAGGGAAAAGCGGTGAGAGACAGGAGAAAATACCCCGAAAAATTTGCATCGCAGCAAGATTTATGTAATTTTGCAGTTGTATTTCAAAATTGCATAAATAAATATGGAGACAAAATATATCCACAGGGAATTATCCGCCGTGATAGAAGAGGCGTACCGCTATTTCTCGGTCATAACCGTTACCGGTCCCCGTCAGTCCGGCAAGACAACGCTGATCCGTAATCTGTTCCCGCACCTGCCGTACTACTCTTTGGAGAACCTCGACGTGCGGAGCTTTGCCGAAAACGACCCGGTCGCTTTTCTGAACCAGCACGCGGAGGGCATGATTCTCGATGAAGTGCATAATGCCCCGAATCTCTTGTCGTATATACAAGGCATGGTGGACGATGACGCAGACCGGCGGTTCATCCTTTCGGGCAGTTCGCAGTTCGCCATGCTGAAAAAGGTTACGCAGTCCCTGGCGGGACGTACCGGTGTATTCGAGCTGCTGCCCATGTCTTACTCCGAGATACGGGAGATAGCCGCCGATACGCCGCTTGACAATCTGCTGCTGAACGGGTTCTATCCCGCGATTTATTCGGGGCGCAACGTGCCCAAATTCCTCTATCCGGCCTACATGAAAACCTATCTGGACAAGGACGTGCGCGATTTGCTGCAAATCAAGGACATGATGCAGTTCCACACGTTTATCCGTCTTTGCGCCGGGCGTATCGGCTCGCTGTTCAAAGCCTCCGAGCTGGCGAACGAAATCGGTATCAGTTCGCACACGGTCACGGCGTGGCTCTCCGTCTTGCAGGCATCCTATATCGTGGCCCTGCTGCCCCCGTATTTCGAGAATACGCGCAAACGGCTGACAAAAACCCCAAAGCTCTACTTTACGGACACGGGGCTTGCCTGCCATCTGCTCGGTATCGAATCTCCGGAACAACTTGCCCGGGATAAGATGCGGGGGGCGCTGTTCGAGAACTTCATCGTGATGGAAGCGTTGAAACGGCGGTATAACCGGGGTAAGGAGAGCAACCTCTATTTCTACCGGGACTCGAATCAGAATGAGATAGACCTGCTGCTGAAAAAAGGTTTGGGATTTTACGGTATCGAAATCAAGTCGGCAATGACTTACCATGCAGACTTTGAAAAGGCGTTGAAACAGATGGACGGCTGGGTCAAAGGTCCTGTAGAGGGCAAGGCGGTGGTCTATGCGGGCACGCTCGAAAACACCGCCGGAGAAATCAGCCTGCTGAATTATGCCCATCTGGACAGTGTGTTGGAGTAAGCTGGCTGGGTTCGCGACGCTCGCCGCCGCGTAAAAATTCACAGTTCACCGCGTAAAATGTAGCGGTATCTATAAAATATCAGAATATCAAACGATTAAAAGGCATGTCCTTTTAGTAAATGTGAGACAAACGCTTCGATAGCCATAAAACCTGAAATTAAACGGTGCGGCGGCAAAGTGGTGGCAGCCATCTTCTATGGAAAGACTATTACCATGCCGCCGTTGTTCCTCGTAAAACTGAACGTGTGGAGCGATTTCTATGCGGACACCATCCACCGAAAGAAAAAATCATAGCGCAGCCAATGCCGCTACGCATTCCTCCTGTATAGATTTGATGTAATCCAGTACCAGCAGCGGGTCGATGCTTTTGCCGTTGAGCTTGCAGGTGATATGCAGATGCTCGCCCGTGCTACGCCCCGTCGAGCCGCTGACGCCCACCACGTCGCGCGGGCGGACCGTCGTACCTTTGCCGACGAGTACCTTCGAGAGGTGGCAATAGCTGACGATGTAGTCGCCGTGCCGCAAGGTTACATATTTGCCGGATGTCTTGTCCTGTCCGACCTTCACGACCTCGCCCTCCATCATAGCCAGCACCTCGTCGCCCCGCGCGTGCAGGTCAATGCCGTTGTGGAACTTCCTTTTCCTGGTAAACGGGTCTTTCCGGTAGCCGTAAGACGAATTTATCTTTATCCGTTGCAACGGATAGCTCACGCTCAGGTAACGGCCTACCCATATTTCCTTGCGGTTTTTTTCCTTGCGGCTTTCAACAACGGGCGGCGCGGATGCGGGAATGTCCGCCGATGCGCCCTGTGCCGGAACCGCACCTACGGATGTCGGTTCCGCTTTATCCATACCCTTTCGCAACACCTCTACCTTGTACCGGCCGGGAACCGAAGCTATGGTGTTGAATTGCGCCTGCGCAGGCATCGCACAGAGTGAAATGCCCGACATGATTGTCAGTATCATTTTTTTCATGAGGGCAAAGATAACAAGCTCCGTACAAGTTGCGCTGTTGCTGTTCCTTTTTTCGTGTAAAGTATGATTAAATTTCTATTCAAAGTATGATATTTGCACTAAAATCATACTTTGGATATAAAAAACACACCTTATAAATAACTAATATAGTTTGGTTTTGTAGTGCAAAATAAAAACGTTCTATCTTTGCGATGTATAATTCAAAATAAAATTAAAGTATGAATAAAGTACGATTTGAACTTACAGAATTACCTTATCAGACACTGGCCCGTTTCGGTCTCACACAGGAGATGATCGAAGACTTGCCGATGCGTGTTCTGGATGAAATCTGTGACGGGCGACACTCTCCCGTGCTTCCCATCCGCATCAGCGATGAGAACGGCGAAACCGTGGAAAGCCGAACCCGCTTCGTCCTTGTCCGCATGGATAACGGACAGGCAGATTTGGTATTCTATCCCGTATTGAAATCCTCGCCGCTGGAACGGTACGACGAAGCGCAACAGAAACAGTTGCTCGCGGGCAAGGCGATTATCGCGGAGGTGGAGACAGCGGACGGGCGCCACAGCCAGGCGTTCGTGCAGATAGACCCCGAGACGAACCAAGTGATGTCAGTACCCACGCCCATTATCGGGCGCAACTTGCAAGTGCTGGCCGATGAGTTGCACCTCGGTCCGGTGGAAGTCAAGGGACTGCAGCACGGCGAGCCTTTGACGTTGGCGGTGGCAGGCGAGCCTGTCACAGTCGGCATAGACCTCCAGACAAAGACCGGCATCCGATTCTGTTCGGGCGACGAGCAGAAATGGAAGGAGCAGACCAAACGCGAGTGGGACAAATACACCTTCGGCTGTTATGGCTGCTGGATGATGGACGGTGACGGCAACCTTGACTACGTTCCCGAGGAAGAATACACCGAGGAGTTGTGGAATGAGCAGAAAAAGAGCGGAGAGCGTAACCGCGCTGCCGCAGCACTCCACAAGTAAAACCTTAACATCCGGAGAATATGGCACAACATCAATACTATCCCGAAGAGGTGCTTGTCGAGAAGATGGAGCGCGGCGAATACGGCTGGCTGGATTACGTCAATCACTTCTCGGCCGAGTGGCAGGAAGAGTACATCCGCTACTGCAAGGAGAACAACCTCACTATCAGCGACGAGACGGCTGCCGAGTTCGTCCACCATAAGGATGAGCAGTTGGAGGCGGCTATGGAAGCCGGTGACGCGTAGATAACCTACAAACATCATTTCAGACTATGGCGATACGAACCAATACAAATCCCCGACAGATGGACCTGCAACCCGAAATGCACGACCTGTTAAGGTGTAACGGGATGCAGGCCCATGTGGTCAGCGACGGCATGGGCTACCGGCTTCTCGTGCAGGGACACGATTCACCGTTGCTGACCTATCCGATTACCGAACGTCAGATGTTGGCCCTGACAGACTGGGGAACGAATACAGCCAACAAGAAAGCCTACAACGTGTTCACGAGCATTGTAGGCAATGATTTCCATATGCCTAAGAACTTCGTTCACGCCCGCAATGCCAACGGACGTGTAGCTATGGGGCTGCACGGCTATCGCATAGGCATCGGCGAGTACGGACGTGTGGGACGGCTGGGTATGCCACCCCCGTTTTTGGGCTGGACGCCGCGCCACCAGTGGGGCTTCCACCTGCGCCGTGTGGGCGGGCAGCTCTTCTATCCGGGAGCACCCATCGTCCCTGAACGCCCCGACGGACGCATGAAACCCGGCGAACTGCAATCGGGCGGTTACGGCTTCTACTACAAGGGTGGCCGGCAAACGCAGCCTGCCCTTATGCAGCAGACCGACGTGCTGCAGAACCTGCAGGCGGTCATCACGCCTATGGTCAACCGTCCGCGCAGCCAGGAACCGGCATGTCCCTACAAGGAGCTGATAACCTCGCCGGTCTATTTCTCCGGTGAGAAATGGCAGGAATGCCTTGCCTCGCACGGCCTTATCGTGGATGCGGAGGCACGGACGCTGACCGTGCAGTCCGAACAGGTAGCCGCCGATATGGTTTACGACCTGAGGGACGATGAGATTGCCATCCTGACCGCTAACTCCCTTGAGGAGCATTCCGTAGAAAAGCGGCTGGAAGTGCTTAACGGAGTTGTCGGGGCGGACTTCGCCGGCAAAGTGACGATGGAGGCACTCAACAATGAGCGACGCATCTCGCTTGCCCTGCATCCCGAAGTGCAACAGGAACTGGCCGAGCGGCAACAGCAGGAGCAGGAAATCCTTGCGCCGCTGGAAACACGGCTTCCGGAAAAGGATATACGGGAGGGTATGACCGCTTCCGTGGACGGACGCAACCTGCAATACCTCAAAGATAACAAGGGATGGTACAGGGAGGAGAAGCACGGCAGAGAGGTTGAAGTGACCGAAATCGGCGTACACCCTTCCCCGGTGGAGGGCAAGTATAAAATGACAGCCGTCATTGACGGGCAGGTTATCAGCCACGAAATCAGTCAACGAGACTACGACAAATTCCTTGCCGTGGACGACTATCACCGCATGAAGCTCTTCTCGAAGATTTTCAGCGAGGTGGACATGAAGATGCGTCCGGAGGCGCAGCGTGGTCTCGGCGTGAAGATCTTCGCCGCCCTTACCGCCGGTACGGTGGTGACGGCAGGTGTCGTACACGGTCTGCATCACCATCCTCACGGCCCGGAAATCTACGGCGAGCGTTTCGGCGGTCCGCCGCGCCCGTACTTCAAACCCGGCGTGGACACGCCGAGGGATGTGGCAATACGCGCTTTCGAGGCGGAGATGAACCGTGAGGTGAACGACATGAGAATGGGGAGGTAAGGCCATGAGAGAAGGAGATCTGACATACGACGACTTTCTGCAACGGCTGACCATTCAGGACGTGCTAATAGATGCTGGCTACCACCTGAACAAGCGCGACGGCCTGCGTTATCCCTCTTATGTCCGATTGGACAGCGAGGGACGCCGCATCCGTGGCGACAAATTCATTGTCACGCAGAACGGGCGGTGCTGCTTCCATGCACAACAGCAGAAGGTGTACAACCTCATTTCGTTCATCAAGGAACATCCGCAGTTCTTCTCGGAGTACCATGCAGGAATGTCCGGCGACCGGCTGGTCAATCTCGTATGCAACCGACTGCTGAACCATCCCATCGAGAACCGCGAGACGCGTATCATCCAGCCCAAGCGGGATGTCAAGCCGTTCGACATTGCGGACTACGACATCCACAAGTTCAACCCGCAGAACCGTGAGACGCAGAAGAGGTTCTATCCCTACTTCAAGAACCGGGGTATCGACCTTTACACGCAATACGCCTTTCACCGGGATTTCTGTCTGGCGACGAAACACCGCCCGGACGGAGCAGCCTACACGAACTTGTCGTTTCCGCTTACCCTACCCAAGGGCGACGGTACGGTCGTGGGTCTTGAGGAGCGCGGGCGTGCCCGCATGGACGGGAGCGGTAGCTACAAGGGCAAGGCCGAAGGCAGCAATTCGAGCGAGGGGTTATGGATAGCCAGCCCGGCCAAGACACCGCTCGCGGAAGCCAAACATATATATTGGTTCGAAAGTGCCTATGACGCGATGGCCTATTACCAGCTCCATCAGGCACAGAACAAGGAGTTGAGAAAGGCGGTTTTCGTCTCCACGGGCGGTTCTCCGACCGTAGCGCAGATGCGTGGTGTGCTTTCCGCCACTCTTCCTGCCCGGCATCATGTCTGTTTCGACACGGATTTGGCAGGGATGGAGTTCTACAAGAACTTTCAGGCGGAGAAGTACCGCGTAATGCGTTCCACCATCGAAGAGACCCCCGAACGGAAACCTTACCTCGATACCGTGCGTGAGGACCTGGATTTGGACAGCGGTGAAATATACCTGCTTCCGGAAACCTTGCAGACCAGTTACGGGCGATTCGAGAGCGAGTGGGAAGAAGCCATGTCGATGCGTTCGAGCGGACTGTGCCATCCGGATGACATACAAGCTCAGGTGGATATCGTGAACAAGCATTACAAAGAGTTCCGTGAGGGGTTGCGGGATTTTCTCGGTCTGGATAAAAAGAATGATGTCCCCGATATCCGAGAGCAGCCTGCCTATCCCAATAAAGACTGGAACGAGCAACTGCTGGCGGAGCGTAAGCTGGAAGAAACCACTGAAAAAGAGCAGGCCAGAGAGGAAGAACCCGAACAGGAACGACAAACACGTTTTCACCGATGATGCCGTCACAACCCATAGCCCGGTTCCGGAACGTCGTGCTGCGGCCTCACGGGATGCAGTTCGTCATCGACGAGCTGCATTTGGTGTCGGTATGCGTGGCGGGACTGGTGTACGGCGGCATGGAGGCCATGCCACTGTGCGGTATGGCAACGGCGGTTTCCCTGTTCCTGCTCCTTGTGCTGGCATACCGTTTCATTTACCTGCGTCTGATACGTTACCGTATCGGCGGGGAGCTGCTTGTCAGCGAACACGGGCTTCTGTTGCGCAAGGTCGATTACATGGAGCTATACCGTATTGTAGATTTTCAGGAACACCAAAGCCTGCTGCAACAGCTCAGCGGGCTGAAAACGGTCATTATCTTCTCGATGGACCGGAATACGCCGAGACTCGAACTTAGGGGTATTAGGCGGAACAACGACATCGTGCCGCTGATCCGCGAACGGGTGGAATACAATAAACGAAAAAAGGGAATATATGAAATCACGAATCATTAGCATATTTTTGGTCGCCATCGCCCTCTGTCTGCTACCGCAACGTGGCAAGGCACAGATTGCCGCCTCGAATCCGTTGGAATGGGCGGCGTTGGTCGAGGGAAACGAACTGATAAACGGGCAGATAGAGAAGCAAATCAAGGGACAGACGCAGACAGCGTTGCTTCAGAACACCATTGCGGCGGAGTTCAACCAAATACACAAGTGGGAGAAGCAGTACAATAGTTACCTCAAGACAGCAGGCGGTTACGCTTCGTCTTTGAAAGCCTGCACCCACCTGTACAATGACGGTGTGCGTATCTTCCTCACTCTGGGGAAGCTGGGCAAGGCTATTTCTAACAATCCGCAGGGCATTGTCGCCGGCATGAGCATGAACAACCTCTATATTGAGACGGCCACGGAACTGGTCTCCGTGTTCACGCTGCTCAATGACGCCGTGGCCAAGGGCGGAACGGAGAATATGCTCACGGGCGCGGAACGTAGCAAGACCCTGTGGGAGTTGAACGACAAACTCTCGGCTTTCAGCCGGAAACTGCACCTGCTCTACCTGAGCATACGATATTATACCCTCAATGACGTGTGGGCCAATGTAACTGCCGGGATGCTCGACCGCAGCAACGGCGAGGCGGCCCGTATGGCCCTGACACGCTGGCGCAGGGCTGCCGTCGTTTCACGTTAACCACGACTGCTTATGAAACGGGCACTCACGATTTGTTTTATGCTGCTGTGCATCGGCATCTCCAAGGGGCGGGCACAGAATGACCCCGTGCTGGCCGGAATGATTCTGGCCTACACGGACAAAGCACAAAAGGAGCTGAAGAATCAGGAGAGAATCATGCTGATGCAGACCACAGGGCATATATGGACCAAGGAGGAGGTGGAAGCCACGACCGATTTGCAACGGGAGTTCAACAACTACCTGAACTCATTCCGGTCGATTGTCTGCTACGCGGCGCAGATTTATGGCTTCTATCACGAAATATCGCAACTGACGGACAATATGGGCGATTTCACAAAACAGGTGAGCCGCCAGACGACCAACGCGCTGGCCGTCGCCCTCTCTATGCGGCGCAACCAGATTTACCGGGAGCTGATACTGAATAGTGTGGAGATTGTGAACGACATCCGCACGGCGTGCCTTTCGGACAACAAGATGACGGAACGGGAACGCATAGAGATTGTTTTCGGCATCCGTCCGAAACTCAAGATGATGAACAAGAAACTGCAACGGCTGACCAAAGCGGTGAAGTACACCACGATGGGCGACATCTGGCGGGAGATTGACGAGGGGGCACGTCCCGTTACCGACAAACGCGACATTGTGGAAGCAGCCCGCAGGCGTTGGCGACAGATTGGAAAAAATGTAAGACCTTAAAACAAAGATATATGGGATTTTGGAATACGATATTGAAATATGGCGGCAAGGCCATGAGAGGTGCCGGACAGGCTACGGCGGCTACCGGCAAGAGCATGGGCAATGCGGTACTGCATCCTTCGCAGACACTTCGTGGAGCCGGTCAGGCAGTCAAGACGGCAACCGTCGGCGGTGCATTCGGCTATGTGGGCTGGAAAAAGCTGACCACGGATGCGAGTGTCGCACGTATCGTCAGCGAGGCCGTGGTCGGCAAACCCGCCACAAACGTCCTTGCGGGTACGGTCGATGACACACGGGAATTGAAGGAGAAGACCGGTGAGACCGTTTCGGCAATAGGCAGTGCGGTAAGAGGTGCCGGTTCACAGTTTAACGGTGTGTCGAATTTTATGCAGGCAACCTCCGGGGGCGGTCTCCTGAATATGCTCGGCGGATTCTTCAGCAACCTTGGCCGTGGCAACGTGTCGGGGTTGAGTATCGCGGGGCTGGTCGCCGCAGCGTTCCTCGTGTTCGGACAACGCGGCTGGCTGGGCAAGATTGCCGGGTTGTTCCTGGGAATGCTGCTCATCGGCAACAATGCGGGTGTTCTCCGCACGGTACCACAGGAGAGTGTATCAAGGACACAAGCACCGGCACTCTCTCCGGAGGAGCAGACCCAGGGCGGCGGAATGAGAAGATAGAAGGACAAAATAATACAAAACAATGAAATATACAGAAGAAATGATCCTGCATTCCGATAGCGGCTACTGTATGCCGTTCGAGGAGCCGCAGGGCAAAGACGTGGAGTTGTCGCTCGGCTATGGCGAGCAGACACACCCGGAAACGGGCGAGAAATTCTTTCATCACGGCATTGATTTCAATGTACGGTGCCACATCTTGTCGGCGGTGGCCGGCGGTATCGTATCGGGTGTCGGCAACGACCCTGTGCATGGCATCTGCCAGACGATACGCTACGGTGAATACGAAGTGACATACGGACATCTGTCGAATGTCTATGCTCAGTTCGGGCAGCGTGTCAAGGCCGGGCAGACGGTAGCTTTGAGCGGTGAGCGACTGCATATCGAAGTCCGCTTCAAGGGTGAGGAACTGAACCCTATCGAATTTCTGACTATGCTATACGGAAATATCCGTGCGCTACAGGAGGCCGTCGGGGACGGAGCGTCCGGCTTTTACGGGACGGAAGCGGGACCGGTGACCGATTATGAGAAAGACAGGCAGGAAATTGAGGAGCTGATGCTGCGCTTCCTGCCGCACTACATGGAGGACTTGCAGCATGGGGCGTACCGCCTGCCCGAACACACGGAGCAGTCACTGCGCCATATCTTTACAATGGGTGCGGTGAAGGAGTATTTCTATGAGCAGATGCCGAGCATCGCCAATCCCCTCGGGCTGGGGCAAAAGGCCATGCCGCTGGCCTGCAAGGTACAAAACCTGCTAATAGCGGATTTCCTGAACTACCTTGCCCTGCGGCACGAGGTGTACCTCTCCACGACGGGCGGAGGCGGCGTAAAAAAAAACTTCATGACGAACCAGTAGCCCACGGCGGTGTCATCGACCCGCTGGCGGAGCTGGACATCGACATCCAGAGTTTTGACATACCGAGAATCGTCTCCGTCTATCCCGACCGTGCCGGAATCCGCTGGTGGACGAAGGCGTGGTTCAACAACCGGGAGGAAGGGGAAGCATCGGTGGAAATCGAACGGGAACAAGCCATACGCTTCATTCACGACCGTATCGAGAAGGACGCGTGGCTCGAAGAGTTCTTTCCCCGGCAGATGGAGGTGTACCACAATGCCATCGAGCAGACGAAAGAACAACTCCTGAAACAGATAAACATGATATAGACATACATATTTTATATGGACGGAATAAAGCAGAGCAAACGATTCGCGGAGATAGAGGCACTCATGGGCGACTATTTCCATAGCCATCTCGCGCCCGTCATGAGAGAGACGCAATCCTACCTGACCCGCAAACAGGGCGAAGAGATGAAGGAATACTCCACGTCCCTGGGCGGCATCCTGAGCATGATGGCGTCATCGGCCCAACCATTGTCAGACCCTTACCAGACACTCAAGGTAACAGGCGAATGGAACTCCAAGACAACCGAGGACTATATTGAAATGTGCAAGAGTAAGATTCTTGCATCGAAAGAGATACAGCATGACCTCGCCTACATGGCCGGCGAGTGGCGCAACGCCGTTGTCGGGGAAATCGGCAGGGAGCGTTACGACGCGCTGTCCGGGGAGCTGGGTTGTGATATCGCCTACGCTTACGTGGACTACCGGGTGGAACAACTGATGATTGACAAACTGGTCAAGGAACGGATGCCCAAGTCGTCAGCCGACTACATTATCCGCAAAGCGGCAGAATCGAGCCTGCTGGGACTATCGCAGACATTGAGCCGTTCGCCGCTGGCCGAAGAGATAGAGAGACGCGGCGAGGCTGCCTACCGACCAAGCAGGTTGGAGAAAGGGACGGCCAAAGTATTGGGGGCTTCGGCAGATACCCTTATGATGGGCGGCGTGGGTTCATGGGCGACGTTCGCCCGGTTCGTCGGTGCGGATGTGGCAATTTCGGCCGTCACCGACCATTTCGCATCCAAAGAATCGGAGGACCTTTCGGTGGAGCAATGTATCAGCAAGGGGGTGTTCGGCAGCAACGGTAACGTGTTCGAGGGGTTCCGCAGGGAAGCCGCCGCAATACCATCCAAAGAGAATACACTTGTAGTCGAAGCCAACGGACAGTTGCAGAAGAAAATTCCGGTAATGAGTTTTAATTATATGGACTGGTGGAAAACGGGAAAGAAAGAGGTACCGATGTGGTACGGGAACAACAGGGAAAGCGAAGAGGAGCGTAAGCAAGCAGAACGGTACAAGGGTGTGCCGCTTGTCATCGCTCCCGGACAGGAGGAAGCCTACTTGCAGTACATGGCAAGGCATGAGGCTACGACGACCGGACAGTCACACGTAGAAGGCGAACAGAGGGAAAAGGTGGAAAAAGAAGTGCAGGAACAAACCGTCCCGGCCGAAAAAGAGGCACGGGAAGAACAGACGGTACAGGAGGTGCAGGCCGGACAGACCAACGAGAACGGATGGGACACTCTGGTGCGCTCCCTGGGGCTGGAAGGTATCGGTGATATCACGGGTAACCTCGGCTATATACTGGCCATACTGCCCGACATTCTGCTGGGTGTGCTCACGGGAAAGACGCAATCACTGGGAATAAAGGATAACCTGCTGCCGATAGCAAGTATCGTGGCGGGGGTGTTCATCAAGAATCCGATGCTGAAAATGCTGCTTATCGGTATGGGCGGCGCGAACCTCTTGAACAAGGCGGGACACGAGATGCTGGGACGGGAACAACCGAACCGGAGCACCGACGGCGGGAACGTGCAGTACAAGCATTACACGGACGAACCGCTGAACCCGCGCATCTTGAATCCGGTGCTGCAGGGCAACACGCTGATCGCTACGATAGACCGGGTACCTTGTACCGTACAGCTCAGCCCTACGGTGGCGGATGCCTACCGTGCCGGGGCACTGCCGCTGAATACGCTGGCCAACGCCATACTCGCCCAAAGCGACCGGCTCCGCCAGATTGCCTCACAGAACTACGACAACGGGGAGACGGAAACCGTTGTTCGGACACGAGGCATCCAATAGTGCTGTCAATGAAAAAGATATACGAATATGAAAGAGAAGTCGCAAATAGAAAAGAACGCCCAGGAGAAGCAGGTCACCTTGCTCTCCACGGCTCTGAACGAGGCATCAAACGCCGGAGGGCACTGGTTAAACGCCACGGGTAAAGGCTACCCGAAATTTTATCCGCGTGGTGTCGCCGTAAGTCCTTTCAACGGGTTGTTCATGGCCCTTCATTCTGACAGGAACGGGTGCAAGACGAACCTGTTCACCCTTTACAGCGATGCCAAGGCACGAGGCACGGCGGTACGCGAACAAGAGCAGGGCGTGCCGTTCCTGTTCTACAACTGGAACAAGTACGTCCACCGCAACAACCCGGAGGATATTATCAGCCGGGAGGCTTATCTGAAGCTGGACGAAGAGGTACGGAAACAGTACAAGGGCGTACATAACCGAGAAATCCGCACGCTCTTCAACATCGACCAGACGACATTTCCCTATGTGGACGAAGCGGCTTACGACTCGGTGTTGCTGAAAGACGGGAGTGCCGTGGAGAGAGGTTACTCGGAAGCCGACGAACGACGGTTGCATGGCCGTTTCAACAGTTTCCTATTGAAGATGCGGGATAATCTCGTGCCTGTGCGCTCGGACGGCTGCGGGATGCCACACTACGAAACGGACAAGGATGCTGTCTATATGCCGCGCCAGCGGGATTTCGAACATTACAATGACTACGTACAGGAAGCCCTGCGGCAGATTGTGAGTGCCACGGGACACCAGCAGCGCCTCGCCCGTGAAGGTATGGTGATGAAGAACGGCATGGCTCCTTCGGAAGATGCACTCAAGCAGGAGCGTCTGGTCGTGGAAGTCGCTTCGGGAATCAAGATGCTGGAACTGGGACTGCCGGCCCGTCTGTCCGACGAAAGCCTGAAACTGGTGGACTACTGGAACCGGGAACTCAAAGAGAATCCTTGCCTGATTGACGCGCTGGAAAGTGATGTAAACAACGCCCTTGAAGTGATCCGCAAGGCAGAGAAAGGTGAGAAAATCGAGTACGCCACGTTGCGCAACCGACGCCAGACCTCGGACATGAAGGAGCAACTGCCCAAGCATTATTTCGTGGCCGACGAAATCAGGCAGCATCCTAACAAGGAGAATAAAACCATTGTTATCGTCATTGACCCCACCAAGAAATCGGCGGACGTGATACTCCCTGCCGGCGCATCGCCGGAGGTGGACAACGAGATACCGGGCATGAACAAGGCCCGTATCGGCAGGGTCTTGCGTAGAGAGGGTATCGAGAGTGTGCGCTTCTTTAATCCTGATGGTGTTTTGGGATACCGGCCTGATGACAGCTATTTCGCCGAGAAGCAGGTGACGCTGGCCCGGTTGAAGAACTGGGCGATGGAGACGCTCTCCACACTGGACGTAACCTCTGCGGTCAGACGGGCGAACGATGTGAACATAACCCGTGCAGAGATGATTCCGGACGACAAAAGGCGTTGGGCGCTCTACATCAAGCCCGAGAACAAAGAAGGCTACAGCGTCTATCCGGACAAGGAGGATGTGAACCGGTTCTTCTCCACCCTTAAGCAGTCTATGAATAACATCGAAAAGGTCCGCATGGAGCTGGCGCATAAATACTACACGTTGGCAGAAGTGCAACCTGACCTGAAAGTGGACCTGTTCAGTACCGAAGCGCGGGACATCGACCTGAACCGCATCCAGCGGGTGTCCGTGTACAAGACCAAGCAGGGTGATACCCAATGCGTAGCGACCATCGACGGACAGAAGATGCAGCCCAGGAGCGTTACCCCGCAGCAGAGGCAACGCATGATGGCGGCCGAGGACAAAACGGAATACAAGCGGCATCTGGCGGCCACACTCTTTGCCGACGTGTTGCGTAAGGGACAGACGCTGGAAGAGAACACCGGCGAGAAACAGGAGAAGGAGGCTGCCAAACAGCAAAACAGGGAGGTAACGGAAAGGCATGCGGAAGCTGTCTCCACACAGCGGAAGCAATGGAACGAACTCAAGGAGAAACATCCCGATGCCTTGCAGTTGATTCGGGCCGGGACTGTTTACCGGCTGTACAACGAGGATGCGGTAAGGGGCGCGGAGATATTGGCGCTTCCGTTGGAGAAACCTGCTTCTGAAAAGGGTTTTACGGCTTCCGTTGAATTTGCGAAGGAACTGGTGGACAAAAATCTGTCGGCACTCGTCATGGCAGGCGAACGTATCGTTATCAGCGATTTACCAGTGAAGGAGGAACGGGCAGTCAGTGAGAAGAACGAGGCCGAAGAAGAGGTTCACAAAGGTATTCATAGATAAGAAGTAAGATAAATGAGCAAAAATCAAGAATATGCAGCGCAATATGCGGAGTATGCGATGGAACAGATGCGCCGGTACGGCATTCCCGCATCCGTGACGCTGGCGCAGGGAATTTTGGAGAGCAGCAACGGCCAAAGCCATCTGGCACTGACCGAGAACAACCATTTCGGAATCAAGGCCACGCCGGAGTGGATAGCGGAAGGTGGCCGTTACGGGTTATATACCGATGACAAGCCGAACGAGAAGTTCTGCAGTTACGACAGCGTGAGCGAGTCATATGAGCATCACTCCCGTTTCATGAAAGAAAATGGCCGTTATGCCCGCTGTTTCATGCTCGCTCCGGACGACTACAAGGGATGGACGCAGGGTCTTGAACAAGCGGGTTACGCTACGGGCGGACGCTATGCCGCCAGCCTGCAACAGATTATCGAACGGAACGGGCTGCAGGAGTACGACCGTCAAGTTGTGCGGGAGATGGAGGCGCAGGGAAAGCAGTTCGGCGTGGAAGAGAACCCGCTCCGGGAATCGGAAAACGCGAAGGAGTATTCGTTTCCGGTCGAACGGGAGGAGTTTCTGTTCGTCACCTCTCCGTTCGGGATGCGTCAGGACCCGATAGACGGGACGAAACGGATGCACACGGGGATAGACATCCGGTGCAAGGGAGACGCGGTACTGGCCACCGAGAAAGGCGGCAAGGTCGTCGCCGTCAATGGCAAGGGCAACACACCCGGCGGCAAGTCCGTCACGGTGGAGTATGCCCGTCAGGACGGCAGCAAGGTGCAGTGTACCTACATGCACCTCGGCGATATCGCCGTGAAGGCCGGCGACACGGTGCAGGCGGGCCAACGGCTCGGCACCTCGGGAAATACGGGAACACGGACGACCGGGGAGCATCTGCATTTCGGTGTCAGGCAGATTCACGCGGACGGTACGCAGCGGGATATTGATCCGACGGCATACCTGGCCGAGATAGCGCAGAAGGACAACATCAAGCAACAGGCACTGCACAACGGGAACGACCTGCTCGCCAAATACAGGGATGCGGAAAGTGTCAAGGAAAGCCAGCCCCTTTCTCCCGACGCATGGATGAAGAAGCTGCTCTCCTCAGAGGACAGCGGCGTGGGAATGTCGGGGTGCAACGACCCGATAGTGGAGATGGCGATGACCGCCTTCACCTCCCTGATGTTGCTGGCGGCACAGATTGACAGCAAGAACGAGGAAAAGCAAAGGGCAGCCATATCGGCGGCTATGGACAGCCGAAGAATTGACCTGAAATCGCTGGTAACGGGCATGAAAGCCTGCGAACTCGTAATCGGGGAAAACGGCAAGGCCATGCTGCGAACGGACAACGGAAGCGTCGAAGTGTCACATGAGCTGACCTCTGCCGAGCTGAGTCGCCTGTCGGCCACCCTGAACAACGGAACCCTCTCCGAAGGAGCCAAGCGGCTGCGTGTGGCCGGACTGCTGAACACCGTCATCCTCTCGGAAACGGCTTCGAGGAACTTCGAGCAGGGAATGTCCGAGCAACAAGGACAAGCTGAAAATCTGAAACGGTAAAGGCATGGCGATATGATAAGATGCGTGATGATAGAGCTATGCCGGTGTCTGTTCGGGATATCCGTTCTCGGACTGCACGTTCTGGGCTGCTACCGGTTGTTCGGGCTGGTGGCGACACTTGTCATCGTGGGCGTGCAGGTGCTGATTGCGGCATGGATTATCTATATCAAGATACGCGCTCCCGATTAGGACGTGTTTTTTCAGCGTATTCAACTTCAACAGACCTCACATTGTCCGAAGTGGCATATGTATCACTAAAAGACAAAGGAATTATGATTAAATGTAATGTAACGGTGTGCGGCGTTATCGGCCGTGACGCTTCGACACGCACAGGCAAGGATGATAAGATGTTTCTGTCTTTCCCGCTCCGTGTCGCAATCCAAGGTAAGGACGGCCAGAACGGTACGGTCGAAATCAGTGTAAGCAAAGACGGCAACGAGGAGGAAGCCGCCGGCTACCGAAACGGCTCGCGTGCAGCGGTTACGGGTACGATGTACCTGAAACGTCGGGGCGACAAACTCTATTTCAACCTCTTCGCGGACCGAATCGGCACGGCTTCGGCGGACGACGCGGATTCCCTCAAGGGCGAGATGGCCTTCCGGGGCAAGGTGGGCAAGAACATCGAGCAGCGAAAGGATAAGAACGACAAACCTTACACGGTGTTCTCAGCGTTCAGCACGGAGAAGGTAGATAACGGCTTCGAATACCAGTGGGTACGTTTCTTCTGCTTCAACGGAGCGTGCGAGGAGTGGATGCAGCCGGGTATCAAGGTGGACGTCAAGGGCGAGATGGCTGTCTCGCTGCATAACGGGAAACCGGACATTTCCTGCCGCGTGGAGGAACTCGCGCAATATGTCGCTTCACAGGATAACTTCAATCAGTAACAGTCATGGCTGGTTACAGAAAACCGAAAAACGACGGACCGAGCAGCGAGGATAAGGCACTGGACCTTTTTGCGGAAATGATGATCGAGAAAATCGAGAGCATCCGGGGTGACTGGAGGAAGCCGTGGTTCACCGAAGGCGCACTGCAATGGCCCCGTAACCTCTCCGGACGTGAGTACAACGGCATGAACGCCTTTATGTTGCTCCTGCATTGCGAGAAGGAGGGCTATACAATTCCACGCTTCTGCACGTTTGATTGCGTGCAGCGGCTCAACAAGCCCGGCAAGGACGGACAGGAGCTGCCCCGTGTGTCGGTGCTGCGCGGAGAGAAGTCGTTCCCGGTCATGCTGACGACGTTTACCTGCATACACAAGGAGACGAAAGAGAAAATCAAGTACGATGACTACAAGAAACTCTCAGACAAAGAGAAAGAAGAGTATAACGTCTATCCGAAAATGCAGGTATTCAGGGTATTCAATGTGGCGCAAACCAACCTGAAAGAAGCCCGTCCGGAGATGTGGGAAAAGTTGGAACAGGAGAACGGACATCCTAAAATCGGGAACAGCGAGCAGTTCAGCTTCGCACCTGTGGACATGATGATAAAGGACAACCTCTGGATTTGCCCCATCAAGCCGATGCACCAGGACCAAGCCTACTACTCAATCTCGAAGAATGAAATCGTCGTGCCCGAGAAGGAGCAGTTCAAGGACGGAGAGGCGTTCTACGGGACACTTTTCCATGAGATGACGCATTCGACCGGAGCAGAGAGCGTACTCGACCGCTTCAAACCTACGGCTTTCGGCTCTCCGGAATATGCAAAGGAGGAACTGGTGGCCGAACTCGGCAGTGCGCTGGTCTCACAACGATACGGCATGACAAAACATATCAAGGAGGACAGTTGCGCCTATCTCAAAGGGTGGCTCGATGAATTGAAGGAATCGCCGCAATTTATCAAGACAACGCTTCTTGACGTGAAAAGGGCGGCTTCACTGATTACCCAAAAGGTGGATAAGGTTGCGCTGGATTTGAAACAGGATGTCTCTGAGCAGGAGCAACAGGAGAACAAGGTATCTGCTACAGAGAAGATTTTCTACGCTTCGGTGGCTTACCTCCAGTTCGCCGACGACACGAGACAGCTTGACGAACTCAAGGATAAGGGCGACTATAAGGGACTGCTGACGCTTGCCAAGGAGTATTATGACGGTAACGGCATGGACGAGCAACAGACCTACGCCTCTCCCCTCCGTAATCGTGGCGATGACCTCCTTATCGAGGATAAGGATTTCGCCGTGGTATATAACGGGAGTGTCGGGGGAACCTACGAGGTCATGCTGAAGTACACGGAGCAGGAAGTACGCGACCACATCAGGCGCTACGGCGTTGACCGTGCCAGCGACGATGTTAAAGCAGTGGCACGGGATATGGCAGCAGAGCAGTTTGCCGCCGTGTCGAGGCAGAAAATACCCGCGTTCGAGCTTCCGGGCGGTGAAGTCCTGTATATCGGGTACAACAGGGATACCGACTCGTTCGATGTCGGGCCGGCCACCAATGCCGGTATCATCGCGCAGCATAGTTTTCCTTACGACCACGACGCCACGCTGGACGACAACCTGCAAAGAGTGAATGAACGGCTGAGCGAAATGGAGGAATACCGTACCGAAGAGGTACAAGAGGAGGATTACGGCGGGGGTATGCGTCGCTGACAATCATGCAAAAAGGAATGTGGGGCGAACTTCATGCAGAAGTCGCTCCACGTTTTTTACCGCCCACTTGTGTAGTGGGCAGTTCTCCGATGCTTGTCCGGCAATATCAGAAATGATAGTCGATACCCCCTCCGATGTAAAGTGTCGTACCCGGCTCAAGGTCGCAGATTTCCCGCAGGAACTCATAGGACTGCTCGGCATACGATTGTACGCCTTCCTCGTCCGTATAGAACCAATAACTGGTACCCAGCGGGTCTTTCAGGTACTTTTCGAGTTGGTAAACGGGGCCAATCCAATCCTGTACATTGTCGGGGGTGATGGCTTCCGCTCTCTTACGGATTTCGGAGACAAAATCCTCTTTCCACTTATCCGCACCTCCTTTGTAAAGGATTGTATCTTCGGAGGTCAGCTCGAACATTCCTTTGGGTAGGATGTGGTTTACCAGATAGTCGATTTCCTCTTTCCGTACCTCGTCGTCCATCTCGGCGCAATAGTCGAAATGGCTGTTGTCCCCCTGCATGAGAGTGTCCTCGTTCAGGTAGTTTCCCTTTTCCACCCGTGTCTTGGTGATTTGAAAAATCGTGCTGTGCATAACTTTGAATTTTAATTAGTTAAACTTTTTTCTTTCCCTTTCATAGAGCCTTTTCGGCTTCTTGTCGGGATTGATTTTACATGCAGGTTCAACAGCGGACAAAGGGTGGATAAGACAAGTAAACAGCCGGGAGACTGGACGGAATACCCACCCTGGAGGACGAGGCAGGAGCAGTAACATCCCGTCTGCCCCTGCCCGGCCAAAAACGGGGGACTGAAAGTCAATCTTTGATTTGGGAAGGCTGCCGTCAAGCTCCGAAGGTCGTTAGCACAGCGATACTTGGCGACCAGACGGGCTGCTTTACCTTTGCATGGGAAAATCACACCGGCAAGGATGGCCGATGATGCGATACGGGAAGAACCGGAACGAGACTCTAAAAGAGGGATGAAAAACAGCCTGCGGTTAAAAAAGGATTCGTGGCTCCTTTATGGCAGGAAACAGAATCCCCCGAACCTGCGTGACAGATTCGGGGGCGTCATTCAATCAATGAAATAGAGGTCGGCATCCTGGCAGCCGTTGTTCGATTGCGTCATCTGCAGAACCCCGTCCACGCAAGCGTGCCTGTGGAAACAACCGTTATATATCTGCTTGCCGCCAAGCGTTATCCGTTGCAGGTAGCAGTTGTCTATCCCGTCAGGGCTACGGTCGGCAACAAAATGAAACTCGATGTCATTGCTGTACGACAGCCGCAGCGATGTGTAGTTAATAGCCGCCTGCGGCTTCTCGGTCGGCAGGCGGGTGTTGAAATAGCCCGTGGCCAACATCACCAGTTCGGCAAAACGTACCGCTTCCGTCCTGTATTTCTCCATTGCCGAAGCCACGGGTATCTCATCGAAACCGTTACCCACGAAACGGTCGGGCAACACGATATTTCGGTATTGCAGCTTGAACATCCCGAACTCCTCATGCACCACGGGTAGGTCGATGGCCTCGTATGCCTTCTGGGGAACATCTACATAGCGTGTCCTCTCCATATTGAAATAGACGTGGTAAGCAGGCTTCGCCCGCTCCCGCTTCTTCTCGTACACGGCCTGTTCCCGTGCGTCCATTCGGTTGTAGATGTGCCGTGCCACTCTCTTTCTCGCATTGACGAATACCTGACTTTTGCATACCCCGAAGCGTTTGGCAAATTCAACGGTCGTACCGACAAACCCATATTCTTTCCAGATATATGTTCTCATAAGCGGTCGTGTTTGAATTTAATCCTTTATCTGGTACTCGTGGATATTGACAAAGGCATCCACATTCTCCTTTTTCCATTCTTCCTCGAAGGCATCGACTTCCTGCTGCGACCTGACAGGCCGTTCCGCAATTTTCCCCAGCCAATCGAACAAAGCCGACATGTCGGTAAAGTATTCTGTGAGGTAGTCCCCGTCATCCGTGCATACATCGGCGATATACCTGTCAGGAAAATACTTGCCCTCACGGTCGTTTGTCCAGTATTCGACCATACCCGGCTCTTCCGATTGATAGAAATAGCGGAGCGAGGGGAACTTCTCGCACACGAGGTCGAATGTCTCGTTACAAGGCGACCATGCGGTCGTGGTAGAGAATCTCAACACCTTTCCGTCGAACCGCAGAGCGTTCCAGTCTCCCCGACACCACACTTCGTTCCAATTGCCGCCCAAAGCGTCCACGAGGCAGCCGAGCCATGTTGTCCCGAATCCGTTTTTGACGGACGGCTCTTTGCGTTCCTGCAGTCCTTTCATCAACTCGTAAAGTTTCTTCACTTCTTTTGCGTCGCCCTCTATCGCATACGCACTGTTGCACCAATTCGGCATAATGTTGTTTTTTTGATTATTGAACTTGTTTTTACTTTCCCTTTTCTCGAAGATCTTTCGGCTTCTTGTCAGGGATTTTACATGCAGGTTCAGCAGCGGAAACAGGACGGAAAGGCAAATAAATGGTCGGGGATTGAACGGAATACCCACCCCGAAGCGTACAGCGATACGGGGGACTGAAAGTCAATCTTCGATTTGCGGAAGGCCGCCGTACAATCCATGAAAACAATTAGCGCAGCGGTATTTGATGTCCGTCCGGACGCTGCACCTTTGCATGGGAAAATCACACTGACAAGGATTGCCGATGATGCGATATGGGAAGAACCGGAACGGAAAGCTAAATGAGGGATGAAAACATCCTGTGGTTATAAAAGGATTAGTAGTCCCATTACAAATAGGGAAAAGTCCCCCGAACTTGTATGACAAGATTCGGGGTGTCATTCAATCAATGAAATAGAGGTCGGCATTTGGGCACTCGCAGTTCGATTGTGCCAGTTGCAGTACCCCGACCATGCAGGAGCATTCACGGAAACAGCCGTTGTATATCTGCTTGCCATCAAGCGTTATCTGCTGCAAATAGCAGATGTCTATCCCGTCGGAGCAGCGGTCGGCAACGAAATGAAACTCAATGCCGTTGCTGTACGACAGCCGTAGTGAGGTGTAATTAATTCCTGCTTAGAGTTCAGCGTGATTAAATTCAATTTTTGCTCGCTTCTCATTCTATATATCTTCATATGCTTGGCTTTTTAGTACTTCACGTCATTCCTTCAGTTCGGATATGGCTTTCCTGATCCCGTTGGTAGTGGCTGTCTTTTTTATCCTCGCGATAGACAGGGCAGTGGACAGGCTTGAGGCAGATACATACGACTTGCCGTCCTTTGACACAAGGAATCGTCCTTTGTTAAGAACGGACTGCCAGTACGGCTCAATGAGCCTGTTTTCGAGCAGGGCGTCGAACATGACGGCCACGTGGCGGACGTTGTTTACACGGATACTGAAATCTTCCCGGCAGGAGAAAAGCGCCTCCATATCCTCGATGCAAAGCGTAGAAACGCAAAACAGATGAAAAGCTGTGGCGCAAGCCACGATGCCTTTCATCTGTTCTCTGGAAAAATTGCAGCCAAAAGATAGTGGAGGAATACGCGTCGGGGTATCCGCATCGCGACTGCCGGAAGATGATGATTCGTAGAAGTTGTACTTCCATTTCAGTCTCATGCAATCCTCGAAAGAGAATGAGTCTGCGGTGAAGTATTTTCTGACGAGACCCGTGCAGTCGTGCAGCAGCCCCTTGACGATGTGGATGTTCATCTCGTGGCAGTTCCTGCAAACTGCATTGTTGCAGTCGATGTAACGGTGGCAGTTTACGAAATCGTCCACGTAACGTTCATACCGCTTGCCATTTGCGATGACATCCTGAAGGTAAATGACTCTCGCCTCGGAAAGCAGGGCGAACAGTTCTTCCGCTACATCCTGATCAGTAGCGAAATGGTGCAGGTGTTGCTTCCCTTCAAAAAAAGAGAAGACTTTTTGATTTGTCCTTTCATGTTGAATTACTTAATTATGAGTTTTTGAATTATAAAATTGTTGTAGTATTCATTTGAGAGGTCTTGGTAAATTTTATTGGTCAGTATTTGCACATGAAACCAGCCGAGAGGAATCCCTGTTTGGCTAACAGCCATGAGAGGGTCGGTATCTCAGAGACCAGCCCCATTGCCTGTGACTTGGTCATCAGCATATAGGAATGCAGCACTCATGTTTTCCCGTTTTCCGCAGATCTGATAGGTTCCTAAGAACGAAATATCCACGGAAAGATTAAGAAATAGCTGCTCGCCACACCGAACACGACAGCTACGAGCAGACTTTTCAAGATGGCCGCCCATAGCATGTCAAGGTACTCCCAGAGAGATTGTTTGTCCGTATCCGTTACCATGTTACTCTTTCTTTACCGATTCCTTTCTCATATTGTTCACTCCTTTCTTGAACGAACGAATGTCTTCGGTGAAGTTTCTCATCGGTTTAGATACTTTTCACAGCCGAAAAAGATTGTATAATCAGTGAAATCTATAACACTCTCATATTTTCAATTATTTATTGAGAGTATATGAAAGGCTATATCTACTGTTCAACTATACCTATCTCTTGCAACCATTTGGTCACAGTCGTGTTATTATTTAATCCGCTACTGGTGCAACCTAATCCCGTCAGGTGTTCTGCATCAGATGTGCTGTTGACGATTTCGGCAAGGGTCTCGTCACGATAAGTAGAGGCATAAGTGCAGAACGGAACCACAGTCTTTCCCTTGAAATCGTAGCTCTCGCAAAATGTGTGGATAATCATCGGTGTTGTCCACCACCACACAGGACATCCGATGAACACTACGTCGTAATCGTCCCAGTTTTCTACCGTGTTTTTGATGGCAGGGCGGGCATTGTTGTTTTTCTCTTCAAGAGCTACTTCTGTACATGGCGTGTACTCTGTGGGGTAAGGATTGACCGGCTCGATGCGGAAGAGTGTTCCACCAGTTTGTCCGGCAATCTGTTCTGCCATACGGGCAGTGGTACCTCCCCAACTAAAGTATGCAATGAGAATATTGCCTGTTTCTTCCGGAGTGTTGGGATTATCAGGCGTTCCTGGGTCATCTGGATCTTCAGAGGTACCGGGTTCATCCGGTTTCTCAGGTTCTTCCGGGACTTCCACATCTGGTGTTTCTGGTTCTACAGGGTCATCATCAGAACAGGCATTGAATGCCACTATTGCGAGTGCCATCATCAGATAAATAAAATACTTTCTCATATTGTTCTCTTTTTAAATTGATTATTATTTCTTTGTAGGTACAAAGTTAGGACATCAAGAGGAAGATGGTCATACACAAATTACGGGTAAAAAAGTGAAAAAGGCAGAATCGTACCTTTTCAATAGCAATACACCCCATTGCAAGCTGTGTTACAATGGGGTGTATATACTTTCAGAGTATCATTTTCATAACTGCTTGCGCAGCTTCTTCACCGCATTCTCCAGTGATTCCGTAGGCTCTATGATGTTGTAATCCTTCCAATAATCCTCGTTCCAGTATTCCTTGACCACATCGTAGAATACCTGCTTGGGCTTGAAGGCATCGCGGCGGGCAATGAGGCGCTCCGGATGCTCCTCACGCTCCACGACCACCATTTCGGAACGAGCGGTATAAGAGGACGAGAACAGCCGACGCTTCCAGTCGCACTTGAAACGGATTTCGTTGCGGATGTAGTTCAGGCAGGTCACTCCGTCCTGCTGGCGATAGGTGATGATGAAGTTCACTTCCTGTGGACGGAAACGCAGTCCGGCAGGTTTCTTGTGAAGCACAGCGGCAATCGCCTTTTCGCGGTCGGAGAGGTCGAGCGAAAACTCCGCACGGGTGAAGGAGAGGCGTTCGCGGTCGATGAATACCCTGCCCTCGAACAAGGCGTAATCCAACCGGACGCGAGGACGGAAGCTGATGACGTATTGCACACGGTCGTCCAACAAGGCAGACGGTTCCTGCGTAAAAGTGTAGTATTCCAAAGTCTGTTGTTCGAACAAGGCATCGGCATTTTTCACTACATCCAGATAAAGAGACAGGCTGGGACCGCCCACTACTTTTACAGCCAGCGTGTCTGCCTGCCGCTGGCTCAACAGGCGACGTGCCTTGACGAGCTGCACCTTGTCACGGTCGGCGTTACGCTGATCGTAGGAGGTCTTGTACACATCCATCATGGCTTCGGAGATAGCGATATAGCGTTGCCCTTTCTGCACGGTTTCACGATAGAATGCGCTCATCATGCTTTCGGCAGACGGATAGTTAGCGGGGATTTTCTTCAGAGCCTCCTCCACGATGCGGCGGGCATCTCCACCATAGATGACAACTTCATCCAACTGGCGGGCAACGGGTGTCATCCAGATGGTTGCATCGAGATTGGCAGCATCATCGGGTGCCGTGGCGGAGAATTGGGTATTCAGATAGCCGATGTGCGACAGTTCCAACTGAGGAGCCGTTTTTTGACGAGGAATCTTCAGTGAGAATACTCCTTCGGCATTGGTCACTGTACCGATGGACGTACCGGCGAGGGCTACCGTTACATTCTCCAGTTTCTTACGAGTTTCCCGGTCACGGACAGTACCCGTGACAGTGAGTTCAATTTTCCCTGCCTCCGTCGGCTCTTGCGCGACAACAGGAACAATGGTAGTACATCCTAAGATGAACAGCCCAGACATAATAATGAATTTGTAAACAGCTTTCATTTAATTAATTCGTTTTTTATACACAATCATAATTCTCTTATATGTATGTTAAGCAGCCATTCTTCTATTCCTGCAATACTGTTTTCTTTAGCCGGGAATCCGCGAGGATGGATGGCATTGGGGGTCAGTTCCACCATTTTTAGCAAAGTCTCTTCGGGAAACATATTGGCGTATGAACAGAACGGAATGACAATTTTGCCTAAAAAATCATAGCCTTCGTTTTCTAAAAACGACCAGACAGGCATGGGAGCCGTGTGCCACCAGACGGGGCAGCCTACGAAAATGACATCATAGCGGTCAAAGTCCTCCACTTTCCGGGCAAGTGCCGGACGGATATTGTCGTCACGCTCTTCTTTTGCCTCGTCCGCACATTTCCAGAATCCGTCAGAATAAGGAGTGGCACGTTCGATGCGGAACAACGTCCCACCGGTCTGCCGGGCAATGGCTTCCGCCACGCATTGGGTGTTACCGCTCCGGCTGAAATAGGCGACCAGCACCGTGCGTGTGCTGTCGTATGCAATCGTATCGGCCTCGTACAAGGGAACCTTTGAACCTGTAAACTTACTACAGCTTACCAGGCAGATGGCAAGCTGTAGCAGAAAGACAAGCGACAAATGCCGCATAAGATATTTCTTCGTTTTCATTGTCCCATATTTATTGAATGACATTTATGGAACGCAACCAAGTTTCAACGCCTGACACGTTTCGTCCAGTCGTTCCGAATCCTTGCAAATGTCTGGACGAAGGTGTCAGTTCGACAATTCTTGCCAAAGTTTCTTCCCTGTAGGTAGAGGCATAAGTGCAGAATGGGACAATAATTTTGTCGGACAGGTCATAACCGGAATCTTCAAGAAATGAACAGATGGCCATCGGAGCCGTGTGCCACCAAACGGGACAGCCGACAAATATGATGTCGTATTGGTCGATGTCTTCTACCGTGGCGTTAAGTTCCGGATGTACGTTGTTGTCAAGTTCCTCACGTGCCACTTGCGTGCATTGATTATAATCTGTCGGATAAGGGGTAACGGTTTCTATGCGGAACAGGTCGGCACCGGTCTGCTCTGCGATGTTTTCGGCAAGGAATTGCGTGTTTCCGCTCCAGCTGAAGTAGGCCACCAGAATTTTCCTGGAAGAATCATACTCTATCGAATCCGAAGAATATAAAGGAGAGTCAGAACCTTCATCTTCGGAACAGGCTGCCATCGTGAAGGCTGAAATAAACAAGCATAGATACAAATAAATTCGTTGTTTCATAATGTCTTATATTTTATTGTTACTATTTCCCCAATCCTTGTTTTTGCAGCCATTTCAGTACATTGTCTTTCGCAGTGGCCACATTGTCGCGTGAGACGGAGGGACCTTGTATAACGGTTGCATTCTTTTCAAGTTCAGTAATGGTTTTGACTGACTGTGAGAAACGACTACCGCCATGCGTACAGAATGGAATGACAGTCTTACCACTGAAATCATATTCTTCGAAAAACGTGTATAGTGGCATAGGCATATCGTACCACCAGTTCGGATAACCGATGAATACCACGTCGTAGTCTTTCAAGTTCTTAATGTGCGAAACCAGTTTAGGACGGGCTTTAGCTTCCGCTTCCTTTTTAGCTGCATCCACCAGTTCCTTATGTCCGCCGGGATAAGTCTGCACCGTTTTGATGGCGAACAAGTCACCTTTGGTAATTTCGCTGATAATTCGGGCAACATATTCCGTATTACCGTAAAGCTGCCCATTGTCGATAATCCGGCTGGCACCTGAAGAGGCATCCACCCCGTCCGTTTCCGGCACCGTAAAATAAGCAACCAGAACTTTGGCATCTTTACTTAGGGCTATGGAATGTGTTCTTACTTCCTGAGAAGTCGGAGATTGCCCCGTCGTTTCCTTTGAATCGCAAGTTGTATATGCCCATGCTCCTGCTATGGCACAAACGACTATAGCTACAAATAGAACTGTCTTTTTCATCTTCTTTTCAATTTTAGGTGTTCTACATTATTTATATACATTTTCTATCCCGGTATTTACATTATCCGTCCTGTTCTGTTTCCAGAAGTCGAGTGCATCCTTTACCCATCCTTCGGCCACTGTTCCGGTACCAATGCCGAAACCGTGTGAAAGCCCTTCGTAGGCGTGGAACTCTGTCGGAATGCCAAGAGCTGAAAGACGTTGCAGGCGGTTTTGCATGGTGCGCCACGAGGCGATTCCGTCATTGATGCCCACACAGGCGTATGTTGGCGCGTCTTGTCCGGAAATGGTATTATAGCTGGTGTATTGCATGATGACCGCCGCTGCCTGGGGTATATCCGTGCGGCCGGTAAACTGGCGCAGATAGCCGTTGTTGCCAAGTGTCGCCGCCATGCGTGCTCCGGCAGAACCACCCCACAATGAATAGCCATCTGGATTTACGCCAAGTTCTGCGGCATAGTCATGGATGTAGGCGATGGCACGGGCGAGGTCTTCGTAGGGGAGATCGGAACGGTAAATGAGCGCAAAAGCGTTGCAACCGCTCCTAGCTATTTCAAGCGAGTGCGGAAAGCTGTCGTGCATGGCACCCACATAGGCAAATGCGCCTCCGGCATTGGTCACGGCAAAGGGGGCACCGGTCTCTCCCCTGAAGAAGAACAGACCGGTATTGGCTCTCGTCGGATCGGCGGCAATTTCTCTGTCGGAATAGAAACGATAGAATATCTGTCGCCCGGCAAGCGATTCATCACGCAGATAATTCAGTATCTCAACTGTCTTTTCCACTTTTATATTCGTATAGTAGATATAGACGGAAGAAGTACTGGCTTGGGCAAGCGTCATAGTTTCGGGTACGCTACGATCTACAGGAAAGAGCAAACGCCCGAAATCGCCGAAAGCAGTATTGTTTACGACTTCGCCCACGGTGCTTTGAGCGGTGAAGGGACCATTTGTCGTAGTCTTGTCTTCAGATATTGAAGTATCTGGTATAGATGTTGTCGGCATATCAGGTTCCTCCTCTTTTAACAGACCATTGTCCGTGCTACATGAAGTGGCGAGTACAATGGCCATCCATAATAATATGTTCATTCTCATAAATTTATTTTTATTGATCGTTACATTGTTCTTTTCTCTTTCTTCTGTTTCTGCCATAACAGCAATGAGTTGACAATATTCTGCCACAAGATGTAACTGCTTGGTGCGATGGAAGCCACAGGGGAAAGATAAGTGTATGAAATCCAAATGGCAAAGATGGTATTCTTCTGCCCGGAACCTTGTCCGCAACTGATATAGTCATGGCATCGGCGGCCTATCAATTTTCCGGTACCGAATTGCCACAGACAAGCTAACAATCCGGCTCCTCCCAGCATCCACAGCACGTATGAATCGTAGTGGCTGTTCACCAATGAGCGCAGGGTCAGACCAATGGCGATAATCAACGATATGCCCCACAGGTAGAATGCAGGATTTCCGCAAAGGCGTGTAATCCAACCATGTACCTTTGGAAAAAATACACGCACCCCCCATGCAACCAAAAACGGGCAGATAAGTAGAAGGAAGACATGACGCAATATAGTGAGGAACTGGCTCAGGAAAGACCTTGCCACTTGTGTCTCTACCAGCGGGAATACCAAAGGTATCATTACAGCTGCGGTAAGATTACTGATGATGGTATAAGTCGTAAGCGTCGTCTCGTTGCCGCCCAACCGTCCTGCTATGACAGCCGCGGCAGTACCCGTTGCGATAAAGCAGACCAGTGCGCCTTCCAACACCACTTTATGCCCTATATGTTGGAAAAAGTGCAATATGCAGGCTATCACCAGACACACAGACAGTTGAAAAAGGAGCATAATGCCGTGCCAGCGGCAAAACCTCATTTCTGCCAGATTTACCTTGCAAAAAGTCGTGAAAAGCATGACAAAGACCATGACAGGTAGCACGTATGTATTGGCACCATCCGCCAGAGGCTTGAGCGGATTGAGTATAGGTAGCCAATGGAACAACAAATAGAACGCAACACCCGAAAACATTCCCAATGGCAGTGCCTGTGCTTTTAAAAAAGCAAGAATCCTGTGCATACTCAATCCTCCTTTTATTCAGCTTTTTTCACAGGAGATCCGCCGAATACCTCACTCATTTTCATATTATCGAGTTCTTCGTCAATCTTCCGTACTTCCTCCACTGTCAAAGCGATGTCGGCGGCCCCGATATTCTCTTTCAGGCGGCAGAGGTGCCGTGTGCCAGGAATAGGCACAATCCACGGACGCTTGTAGAGCATCCAGGCGAGTGAGATTTGCGCAGGCGTGGCATGATGCTCCTCGGCAAGGCGGTCGAGCAGGGCAAACAGGGTGCGGTTCTGTTCAAAGCTTTCCTTGCGGAATTGCGGCATGGAGGCGCGGTAGTCTGTGGCGGCATCGAAACGGCTGTCGGCAGTATAATAGGTAGTAAGCAGTCCGTTAGCAAGGGGCGAGAAGGCTACGAACCCCACGCCCAACTCTTCAAGCACGGGGAAAAGTCGCTCATACTGCCGTGCCATCATGGAGTAGCGGTTCTGTATGGCAGTCACAGGGCAGACAGCATGGGCGCGGCGCAAGTATTCTTCTGTTGCCTCCGAGATGCCCCAATGCAGAATCTTACCCTCGCGTATCAGGCTTGCCATGACTTCCGCTACCTCCTCCGGCTGCACGTCAGGGTCAATACGATGCTGATAATAAAGGTTTATGTGGTCGGTCTGCAAGCGGCGTAGCGAACTTTCTACAGAGTGACGTATTACCTCCGGACGTGAACATGGAACAAGTTTGTGTGTACCCGGTTCATCCGGCTTATCGAAGGAAATACCGAACTTGGTGGCTATTATTACTTGGTTGCGGTAAGGCTTCAGTGCCGCTCCGAGCAATTCCTCGTTATCATGTGGGTTCTCCGGTGTGCCATAGACCTCAGCCGTGTCGAAGAAATTGTAGCCCATCTCCACGGCATCTGCAAGCAAGCCCGTCATCTCGCGTTTGTCGGCAGGTGCGCCGTAGGCATGGCTCATGCCCATGCAGCCCAATCCGACAGCGGACACCCGTAGTCCACTAAGTCCTAATGTTCTGTAATTCATATCTGTTTCTTTTGCAAATTTATTGTGTTGCAAAAGTAGGAGGATTATCCGTGAGCGGCATTACACGGATTGCGGATGAAAATACATTTATTTCGGTTTTTACAAGCTCTCATTGTTACCATCCATCTGAAAACCGTAAAAATGGTAAGTCAATCCAAGATTTATGTTCCCTGTATATAGCTGAAAACGTGTAATTTTGTAACCGGTATAAAATGATATTGACGATGGAAGAACTGAAAAATATTATAGCAGCCGACTCCTTACGGCATTTGAGAGGTGATAACTACAGTTTCTTTTGCGACGATGACTGTTGCAGCGAGTATCTGGTTCATGCCCTCTGCACGGGCGGCTTCTGCCGATTCGCGTTCAACGGGCAGGAATTTGAATTGCGCGAAGGCGACCTGATGATTGTACGCAAAGGCAAACTGATAGAATGGATGAGACCTTCGCCCGACTTCAAGGTAAAGATAATCTATATCGCGTCGGACTTCCTGCAACTCTGCACGCCGCAGAGCAACTACGGCATGAAGGGACAGCTTGCCCTCTTCCTCAATCCCGTGATGCGCCTCACGCCGGAGCAGCAGGAGGTGTGCCGCAGCGACTTCCGCATGGTGGAACAACGTCTTGCCGACACCGGGCATCACTTCCGTCGCGACATACTCATTGCCGCCGTGCAGATGCTCATCCTCGACTTCTTCGATTTCCATTCTCACCTCTACAGCGAGACTGGTGTTTCCACCCAAAGTGCCGCAATCATGAACCGCTTCCTCTCCATGCTGGAAGACGGCACTTATCGCCAGCACCGCGAAGTGTCGTACTATGCCGACCGTCTCTGCGTCACGTCCAAATATCTTTCCGAAGTGTCGAAGAAGGTAAGCGGATATGCCGCCAACTATTGGATAAATCGCTACACCGCCCTCGACATTGCCCGCCTCCTGCGCGACAAGTCGCTTACCTTTGTACGTATCTCAGATATATTCGGTTTCTCATCGCCCGCATATTTCAGCCGCTACGTGCAGCGCAATTTGGGGGTAAATCCAACAGAGTACAGGGAGTAAGACCTTCCCCGTTAATCTTTCGCATCGAAGCCAGACCGCCAGTTTGTCAAAGTCAGACTTCGAGGTGATCGATGTCAGACATTGTGGTGGTCAAAGTCTGACATTGACAAAACCGGGGTTGCATACGGTTTATAGGTATGAATAAGGATGCGTATTTCTGAAGTGTGGAATGTTATCTACCAGCTGCGACTGCCCGTACTTTCTTCCGTAAAAATGACAAATCAATCCGTAATCAGTGTATGGAGGTTTTGAGGACGTTGCCTTACCTTTGCATCAGAAATTTGATAAAGAGAAAGGACAATGAAAGCAGCAATTCTTACCGCATGGATGTGCCTGACCGCAGCAGTCGGCAGCATGGCACAGACCGTAGAGACTTTCCGCCAACCCTATCCGGCAGGCGAGAAAATATCGCCCAATCCCAACTTCAGCGGCGAGGTGTGGCTCGCCCCAATCAGCGAGCAGAAGGAACTGAACGTACCGATGGCAAACGTGACTTTCGCCCCAGCGTGCCGCAACAGTTGGCACTCGCATACAGGCGGACAGATACTGATAGCCACGGCAGGCATCGGCTATTATCAGGAACAGGGACAACTGGCACGCCGCCTCTTCCCCGGAGACATCGTGGAGATTCCTGCCGGGGTGGTACACTGGCACGGAGCGGCTCCCGACAGTTGGTTTGCCCACATCGCCATCTCATGCAATCCGCAGACCAACCAACCCACGTGGCTACAGCCCGTAAGCGACACGGAATATATCGGGGCAACCACCCAATCCGTAGAACGGTATATCGAAGCCAACCGCGTGCTGACCGACCGCGAGCAGGCCATCGTAGCCATCGCCTCCTATACGGGACGGGGCGACCTGGAGCATCTGCCGCTTGCCCTCACCGAAGGGTTACAAGCAGGCATGACTGTCAATGAGATTAACGAGGTGCTTATCCATGCCTACGCCTACTGCGGTTTTCCGCGCAGCCTCCGTGCCATACAGACCTTCGAGGCGTTGATAAAGACGCGCCGCGAACAAGGTATCGAAGACCCTGCGGGACGTGAAGTATCGCCCATCAAGAACGATGCAAGCCGCTATGAGCGAGGACGAGACATCCTTGCAGAAATCTCCGGCATACCTGCCGATGCACCGAAGACGGGCTATGCCGCCTTCGCTCCCACCATCGAACGCTTCTTGAAAGAACATCTCTTTGCCGACCTCTTCGAGCGCGAACTGCTGACCTACTGCGAGCGCGAACTTGCCACCGTCTCCATCCTCGCAGGCGTGGGCGGTGTGGAGCCTATGGCTTACGGACACATGGGCATCTGCCTGCACTTAGGCATCACGCCCGAACAGCTTACGGCACTGCTGAACATCGTGGAAGTGAACCTCGGTCCGGCAAGCGCAACGCCATTGCGCGAGGTATTAAAGAACCTGACGACAAAGAAATAACAATCTAAAAAAGATATGAATTACGTAAAACTGAACAACGGCATCGAAATGCCGCAAATGGGTTATGGAGTGTATCAAGTATTGCCTCAGGAGTGTGAACGTTGCGTATCAGATGCACTGCGCACAGGCTACCGCATGATAGACACAGCACAGGCTTACCACAATGAGGAAGGTGTGGGCAACGCCGTGAAGAAGAGCGGCATCCCGCGCAAGGCCATTTTCCTCGTCAGCAAGGTATGGATTTCCAACTATGGCTACGAGCGGGCAAAGGCTTCCATCGACGAAAGCCTGCGCAAGTTACAGACCGACTACATCGACCTGATGCTACTGCACCAGCCTTTCTGCGACCGCTACGGTGCCTACCGCGCCTTGCAGGATGCCTACAAGGAGGGCAAACTGCGCGCCATCGGCGTATCGAATTTCTACCCTGACCACTTCATAGACATAGCCAGCAACATGGAGATTGTCCCGGCAGTGAACCAGGTGGAGACGCACGTGTTCAACCAGCAAGTGGAGCCGCAGAAGATTATGGAAGAGTTCGGCACGCACATCATGTCGTGGGGACCATTCGCCGAAGGGCGCAACAACCTCTTCACCAACGAGACGCTGGCACACATCGGTGCCCTGCATGGCAAGAGCGTGGCGCAGGTGGCACTCCGTTGGCTCATCCAGCGCAGCGTCATCATCATCCCGAAGTCCTCGCGCATAGAGCGTATGCAGCAGAATTTAGACATCTTCGACTTCGAACTAACCGACGAGGAGATGCAGCAGATTGCCACGCTCGACACCAGAAAGAGCCTCTTCTTCGACCATCATGATGCGGAGACGGCAAGAATGTTTATGAACTGGAGATAAAGGAGGGAACAGGATGAAGAAGAATTTTGGGAACAAGACCATTGTTGCGCCGTTGCCCGTACTCATCGTAGCCACTTATGACGCTGAGGGCAAGCCTGATGCCATGAATGCCGCCTGGGGCGGTCAATGCGCCTATCATCACGTGGCACTGAACCTTGCGAAAGGACATAAGACGACCGAAAACTTACATTTGCGGAAGGCTTTTACTTTGAGCATTGCCAATCGTGCCAACCTGGTGCTGTCCGATTACTTCGGGCTGGTTTCGGGCTATAAGGAAGACAAGATTGCTAGGTCTGGTGTACACGTCACAAAGAGCGGGTTTGTGGATGCTCCCGTCATCGAGGAATATCCGCTGACGCTGGAGTGCCGGGTAGTCAGCATCGAGGATGCTTTGGGCGAAGTCCGCATTGTGGGCGAGGTCATCAATATGCTGGCAGATGAAAGCATTCTGAACGAACAAGGCGAGGTGGATTTGGACAAGCTGCAACCGCTGTCGTATGATTCATCCGCACGTACCTATCGGGTACTCGGTGAAACCGTAGGAACGGCTTTTAAGGACGGTAACGCATTAAAATAGCCGGACAATGAGAACACGTATCATTGCCACCTCACTCCTCTTTGCAGGGTTGTGGGGTAGCATGGCTTTCGGACAGGTTCTGCAAAGCCAGCAGCCGATAGTTCACACGGCATCGGGACGGGTTCGAGGTGTCATACAGGATGATGTTGCCAGCTTCAAGGGAATACCTTATGCGGCACCGCCCATTGGTGAATACCGTTGGCGGGCACCGCAATCGGTAACACCTTGGACGGAAGAACTTGATGCAAGCGAGTTCGGTCCATCATGCCCGCAAGTATCATGGAGCAACAGCGGTGTAAAACTCATGGAAGACACCTCGGAAGATTGCCTTTATCTGAATCTGTGGAAACCGGCGGAGGCGATTGGCGACAGCAAACTCCCGGTCATGGTATGGATTCACGGAGGTGCATTTGTCGGTGGTAGCGGGTCGGAAGAAATGTTTTCGGGTGAAGCGTTTGCCCGTCAGGGAGTCATTCTGGTAACATTCAACTATCGGCTTGGCACTCTGGGACACTTCGCCTTTCCGGCACTTACGGCCCAAAATCCCGAAGAACCGAAAGGCAGTTATGCCTACATGGATATGATAGCAGCTTTACGGTGGGTGCATGACAACATCGCCTCGTTCGGCGGTGATCCGGACAATGTGACCATATTCGGAGAGTCGGCCGGTGGCGTAGCTGTCCATTCCATGCTGACCATCCCGTCTGCCAAGGGATTGTTCCAGAAAGCCATCATCGAATCGGGCGGCGGACGTACAGGGGGACTGTCAGGAACACCGTTGTACCCATGCGAAGGTTATCCCGTTTCAGCCGAACAGATAGGTGTCAATTTTGCCCGTACCCACGGCATCAACGGGACAGGAGCGGAAGCCCTCGACTCATTGCGGGCATTGAGCGTGGAAGAAATCCTGCTCGGTGGAAATGACAATGCCGGGAGGGGACGAGTTCCCACCTATTCGGGTCCCATCATCGACGGACAGTTTGTGAAAGAGACGTTTGAGGATGCCTATTACAACAATCATTATGCCCATGTGCCTCTCATCATAGGCTCCAACAATGCAGAGTCATCGGGTGGATTCATCACTGCGCGAACCAAAGAGGAACTGTTCTCCATATTCGGAAATAACAAAGTAGAAGCGGAAAACATCTACAATCCCGGAGATTCGCTTGATTTCAAGCAGGTAATGACTATGGTGACGACCGACCGTGTATGGGCCGAGCCTGCCCGTTTCACCGCCAAGGAGTTCACACAGGCGGGTCTTCCCGCTTACATCTACATGTTCTCTTATGTGCCGGAGGCATTGAAAGAACGGCTTCCGATGGGTGCGCCTCATGCGTCAGAATTGCCGTATGTTTTCAATACACTCCAGACACGCTGGGGAGTAAATGAAATCACTGGAACCGACAAAGAAATGGCCCGGCTGATGAACACTTACTGGGCAAACTTCGCCAAGACCGGCAATCCCAATGGCGAAAGTCTTTCCATGTGGTCTGTCTATACGCTGGAAGATAGCCATATCATTGAATTTCGTCCTAACGGGACTGCCTGTCCCATTCCAGAGCCCAAGAAAGAGCGGCTTGACGTGGTGGAAAAGAGTTTTGGAAGATAAACAGAAATCAAAATATACATTATTAAACTAAAAAGTATCAGACAAATGAAAAAGATTCTATTTTTGCTCTTGGTAGCATTCGCATTTGGCATGATCGCCTTTGCACAGCAGAAAAACAGTAAAGTCCTGGTCGCATACGTTTCCATGACGGGAACAACGGCGAAAGTGGCTCAAACGCTGGCCAATGTAACCGATGGTGAACTCTACGAGATTGAGCCGGAGAAACGCTACACCAACGCCGACCTTAATTGGCGCAACGAACAATCGCGCTGTTACGTGGAGATGCATGACCTGAAGTTCCGCCCCGCCCTCAAAGGAAAGAAGACGAACATCGCCGACTACGATACCATCTACATCGGTTACCCCATCTGGTGGAACATCGCTCCGACACTTCTCAATACTTTCATCGAGGCGCACAACCTGAAAGGAAAGACGGTTATCCCCTTCGCCACTTCGGGCGGCAGCACCATCGACAACAGCGTGAAGGAGTTGAAGAAAGCATATCCCGATATCAACTGGAAAGAAGGGAAGTTGTTAAACGGTGCAAGTGAACAGACAATCCGTGAGTGGACAGGCAAGTAACTCCCTTCGCAAAAAACACATCATGAAGAAGAGAGTATTAGGTAATGGCGGACCGGAAGTGTCCGCAATCGGATTGGGTTGCATGGGTTTCTCGCAGGCATACCCACCGTTTCCCTCAAAGGAAGAAAGCATACGTACGATCAGGCAAGCTGTGGATGAGGGCATCACCTTTTTCGACACGGCAGAGATTTACGGCAAGTTCGCTAACGAAGAACTTGTGGGCGAGGCTTTACAACCCTGTCGCGACAAGGTGGTCATAGCAACGAAATTCGGGTTCAATGTAGGTGATACCAATTTCACAAGCAAAGGCAAGCCCATGACCGGCAGTGTGCTGAACAGCCGTTCCGAACATATCCGCGAGGCGGTGGAAGGTTCACTCCGTCGCTTGCGTACAGACCATATCGACCTCTACTATCAGCACCGTGCCGATCCGGAAGTGCCGATAGAGGATGTGGCAGGGACACTTGCAGACCTTATAAGTGAGGGGAAAATACTGCACTACGGGCTTTCCGAGGTGTCGCCTGCGACCATCCGTCGCGCCCATGCCGTATGCCCTGTTACGGCGATACAAAGCGAATATTCCATGTTCTGGCGCGAACCGGAGCAGAACGGTCTCATAGATACGCTTGAAGAACTTGGCATCGGTTTTGTGCCATTCTCTCCATTGGGCAAAGGTATCCTGACGGGCAACGTGAAGCCTGGCGCAAAGTTTGCCGCAGACGATTTCCGCAGTACCGTACCGCGTTTCAGCAATGAAAACCTTGACAACAACCTCAAACTGGCGGCATACTTAGAGAGCCTTGCTGCACAACGGCATTGCACTCCTGCGCAGATAGCCATCGCCTGGCTGTTGGCACGCAAACCATTCATCGTTCCCATTCCAGGAACACGCAGTATCATGCGCATCCGTGAAAACATGGCAGCATCGGATATGCCGTTCTCGTCCGAAGAAATGGTTGCGATTGAACACGGATTGGACGGCATACACCTGTCAGGCAATCGCTACAACGCAGCCAACGAACGGTTGATAGACAAATAAATACTTGATTTTTCATACGAAAAGACGGCACGTTTATCTATGTGAACGTGCCGTCTTCGCATCTTCTGAAATAAGGATAAATCCAACCGAATTTATTGTAAAGCTTACCCGGGAAATTTCCTCTAACTTTGCATTGCAGAACAATTTAAGATATAGAATCAATCAACAAGTCAATATATGGACAAACAAAATTATGTAGTAGGAATCGGAGAGGTATTATGGGACATACTTCCCGACGGTAAGAAGCTCGGAGGTGCTCCAGCAAATTTTGCCTATCATGTTTCACAATTCGGTTTACATTCCCAAGTCGTAAGTGCCATCGGTAAAGACAAACTGGGGGCTGAGATTATGGATAATTTCAAGAACAAGGGGCTGGAAACATTGATAGTTCAGGTCGAGTATCCGACAGGAACCGTGCAGGTTCAGGTGGATGCAAACGGAGTTCCCTGTTATGACATCAAGGAAAATGTCGCATGGGATAATCTTCCTTTCACTGACCGATTACGGCAACTTGCAGAATCTACATGCGCCGTATGTTTCGGCTCATTGGCACAACGCAATGTCGTATCGCGTACAACAATCAACGCCTTTCTTGATATAATGCCGGACGGCGATTGTCAATATAAAATTTTCGATGTCAATCTGAGGCAGGGATTTTATACCAAAGATATAGTATGCAATTCTTTGGATCGATGCAATGTGTTGAAAATAAACGATGAGGAGCTTGTGACTGTAAGCCGTCTGTTCGGATATCCGGGGATTGATTTACAAGACAAATGTTGGATTCTGCTTGCCAAATACAAGTTGAAGATGCTGATTCTCACCTGTGGCGTCAATGGCAGTTATGTCTTTACTCCGGGAAATATCTCTTTTGTTGAGACTCCCAAAGTGGAAATAGCCGATACGGTAGGTGCGGGTGATTCCTTTACTGCAACTTTCATTGCGGCAATCCTAAAAGGGAAAAGCATAAACGAGGCACACAGGTTAGCAGTAGATATTTCCGCATACGTTTGTACAAAGGCAGGAGCTATGCCGGAAATTTCCACAGAGCTATTAAACAGACTATAAACAAAGGGATTGACTAACTGACAATATAAATTTTATAAAAATAACCATTATGGACGTATTCTCTTATAATTATGACCGGGAGCTGATTAAATCGGGCATCCTGCACATCGGAGTAGGTAATTTCCACCGCGCACATGAAGAGTTTTTCACGAACAAGTTGCTTGAATATCCCGACCAGCAGCACTGGGGCATTCACGGAGCTATGCTGTTGCCAACCGATGAACATTTGTACAAGTCTCTTCGCCGGCAAGACAACGAGTACACGTTGACTGTCTGCGGACGCAACGGACAAGACGAGGCATACCGTATCGGCTCTCTGGTGGCTTTGGACTGGAGCATTGAAAATCCTGAAACTGTCCTTGCTGCCATTGCGGACAAGGACATCCGGATTATTACACTTACTATAACAGAAGGCGGTTATAACATTGAAAAAGCGACAGGCGAATTTATCTTGAATGATGAAGGTGTCAGACATGACCTGCAAAATCCCCACACTCCCAAGACGACATTCGGTTATGTCGCCGAAGGATTGAGAAGAAGAAAAAGTGCAGAAAACGGTGCTGTAACCATCCTTTCCTGCGACAACTTGCAGCACAACGGTGATACTGCCCGAAAGTCATTCATGTCCTTTGTAAAAGTGCAAGATGCTGAACTGGCCGCGTGGATGGAAGAAAACGTCACATTCCCCAATAGCATGGTTGATAGGATTACGCCTGCCACCCGCCCGGATGATGTAGCCCGGTTGAATGCCAAGAACGGGACAAATGACGACGCTCCGGTATATTGCGAAGACTTCATACAATGGGTAATCGAAGACAAATTCATCGCCGGTCGTCCTGCTTGGGAACGTGTCGGGGTTGAATTTACCGATGACGTGACAGCCTACGAGAATATGAAACTCAGTCTGCTCAATGCTTCCCATACGTTGCTTTCTTATCCCTCTTTTTTAGCAGGATACCGTAAGGTGGATGATGCCATGCACGATGAACGGATTGTCCGCTTTGTCCGCACGTTTATGGATACGGACATCACTCCGTATGTACCGGCTCCGAACAATACGGACTTGGACTTGTATAAACAGACTTTGATAGAGCGTTTCGGCAACCGTTCCGTGAGCGACCAAATAGCCCGTCTTTGTTTCGATGGCATATCCAAGTTCCCGGTTTATATAATGCCGAATCTTGTCAAGATGATACAGGACGATGCCGACCTGACAAGAGTTGCCTATCTGATTGCTGCTTATCGGCATTATCTGAAATACAGGGCTGACGATAAGGGAAACTCGTTTGAAATCGCAGAGCCTTGGATGACACAGGAAGATGTGAAATTGATAGACAGCGATGAACCGACGGATTTTCTGTCGCTTTCAGCTTTCCGCAGTACAGACTTGAAGGCAGCGGACGTTTTCGTGGATTTGTACCTGATAATGGTCGATGCAATTAAGCATAATGGTGCGATGGCCGTACTTGAAAGAATTTTATAAAATACTTGCATTATGAACGCACAAAAGAACTACAGCCTCGGGCCGTTCGTGATTCTGACTTTCATTTATTTCATCGTCGGCTTTCTGACAACAGTGAACGGACAATTCCAAGCTCCTTTGAAAGTTGCGTTTCTTTCTGATGCTGACTCTCTGAGAAATACACTGACAACCCTCATATCGTTCTTTTTCTTCCTCGGTTATCTGTTTAACAGTTCATTGGGAGGAAAGTGGATCAATACAGCAGGATACAAGAATACATTATTACGGGCACTCTCGGTCATGGTCGCAGGACTGCTGATGTATGCCTTGTCTTCATGGATAGCTGTCCATTATGGAGAGGTCGCCATGCGGATTTCAGGCGATGTCGTGCCTATGGGATATTTCATATTCCTGATCGGTTCCTATTTGATGGGTACCTCGGCGGCATTGCTGCAAGTGGTCATAAACCCCTATGTGGCGGCTTATGATTTGCCGGGCACGCAACCGGTACAGCGAATGAATATCGTTTGTGCCGTCAATTCGTTCGGCACGACTGTCGCTCCTTTTTTTGTAACGGGAGTGATCTTTTCCGGTGTGGCACTCGAAAACGTAACGGTGAGCCAACTGATGATACCCTTCCTGTTGATTGCAGCGTGCATCATTACAACCACGTTGGTTACTTCCCGTCTGAATCTTCCCGACATAAAGGGGACGAGAGTAGAGAAAGGGCAAGAACTGAAACGCAGTATATGGTCTTTCCGACATCTGACATTGGGGGTGATTGCAATCTTCTTCTATTGTGGAACAGAAGTAGCCGTCGGTGTCAATGTAAACCTTCATGCAATGGAACTGATAGAATCCGGAAATGGACTTTCTTTTTTCGGACAAAAACATTTGATGCTATGGGGAATGGACTTGGGCATACCGGCTTTGCTGGCGACCATTTATTGGGGAGGCCTGATGGTCGGACGGCTTGTCTTCAGCTTCCTTAATCGGGTTTCACCACGTGTTTTACTTGCTGCTACGACCGTTATTGCCACCCTGCTCATATTGGCAGCCATTCTTACCGGCAACTTGTGGGTACTGGTATCTGTGGGATTGTGCCACTCGGTCATGTGGAGTTGCATATTCACATTGGCCGTCAAAGGATTGGGACAATACACTTCCAAAGCATCGGGCGTGTTCATGATGGGTGTGTTTGGTGGTGCTGTATTTCCGGTCTTGCAAGGAGTTTTTGCAGACCTATGGGGAAGTTGGCAATGGACATGGGTGATTGCCATAGTATGCGAACTGGTCATGCTTTATTATGCCTTGATTGGATCAAATATCAGAGACAAAGAATGTATTACAGCTTAACGTATTTTGCCATATTATATAAAGCCGAAATAAGTGTAGTTTCAACCGAATTTCTTGTAAGACCTGTCAGAAAGGTTTTCTCTACCTTTGTATTGTCGGACAAAGACAACGTATTAAATTAAATAGATAAAGATATGAAAAAGAAAATTATTACTGGATTCTTTGTGTTAGCCTCAATGATAGGCAGCACCTCTTTTGCACAGAATATTTATAAGACAACGGCAGACGTGTCTATGGTGAAACTCAACAATGGCGTGCTGATGCCACGTTTCGGACTGGGCACGTTCCTGCAAGGCTCGGATGAAGTGTGCAGGCAGTCGTGCCTCACGGCATTACAGGCTGGCTACCGCCACATCGATACCGCACACGCTTACGATGATGAGCGAGGTGTGGGACAGGCTGTGAAAGAAAGCGGCATACCGCGTAGCGAGATATGGATTACCAGCAAAATTTGGCCGTCGGAATACGGTGAGGGCAAGACGGCGGAAGCCATCGACAAGATGCTGAAGCGACTGGACACGGACTATATCGACCTGCTCTATGTACATCAGCCCGTTGGCGATTTCGTGGGTGCTTGGCGCGACATGGAACGTGCCGTGGAGGCCGGCAAGGTGCGCGCCCTCGGCATCAGCAACTTCGATGCGAACGACTCGGTGTTCAATCTCATTATGAGCGAGGCTCGCATCAAGCCCGCCGTACTTCAGATAGAGTGCCATCCGTATGCGCAACGTGTTGCTATGCGCGAGAAGGCGAAAGCCAATGGTATACAGGTAGAAAGTTGGTTCCCGCTGGGTGGTGCCATGAGCCAAGGGGCGTTGCTCAAAGACCCTAAGATACAGAAGATTGCCGAGGCACATGGTAAGTCAGCTGCTCAGATCATCCTTCGTTGGCACATACAGGAGGGACTGTCCACCATCCCTGGTGCCACCAACCCCGACTATATAAAGGAAAATATCCAAATATTCGACTTCGAGCTGACGGACGAAGAGATGCAGGCTATGCGCTCACTCAACAAAGAGCAACGGTTCTTCAACACTACATACGAGGAAGTGCAACGGTTCGGCATGATGCCAATGAAAGATTGACCAGAGACTATAACAACAAAGACAATGAGAAAGATTTTGATGCTGTTGGTCAGCTTCCTGACCATCGTGAGCGGCTCGGCTTGCTCCAACGACAACGTGATACTGGAGCCGGACAATGAAAACAATGTGAACGAAGGCACAGGCGGTGCCTACTTCGGTGGCAAGAAAGTGTTGGTGGCCTACTTCTCGTGGGGCGGAACTACCCAAAGGATGGCACAGCAGATTCAGGACATCACGGGAGCGGACATGTTCCGCATCGAGCCTGTCACGTCTTATCCCACGGAGTACATGCCCTGCACGGAGGTGGCGCGTGAGGAGAAGGATAACAACGCGCGGCCAGCCATCACCGGTACGGTGGACAACTGGGACGACTACGACGTGATGTTCATCGGCTGTCCCGTGTGGTGGTGGACCACGCCCATGATTATCCACACCTTCTGCGAGAGCTACGACTTCCGGGGCAAGACCGTGGTGCCCTTCTGCACCTACGCCTCTACCTACCGTGACGAGACGCTTGCCGAAATCGTCAACAGCACGCCCGATGCCGACCACCTGACTGGGGAAGGCTTGACGAGCAGCAGGATAACTCATTCGACCATACAGACATGGATTGACCTCATCAACCAGGAATGGAACGAGCAGAATCCCGGAGATATCGGACAAGAATCCGGCATACAGATGACAAACTCAGTCCCCGACGGCTACTTCAATGCGGCATCTCGGCAAGGAACGGTAGAAGTGATGGAATATGATTCCAAGGACTATACAGGTTCTATGAGTACGACACACAAACCTGCATACGTCTATCTGCCCTATGGTTATGACGCATCGAAGAAGTATGACATTATTTATCTGATGCATGGTTGGACAGGTACTGCCGAGCAGTATTTCGGGCTTAGCTCATGGCCGCAGATGAAGAACCTTTTTGACAACATGATTCAAAACGGAGATTGCGCACCTTTCATTGCCGTATCACCCACATGGGACAAGGACAATCGCTCTAAAGACTGGAGTGAGTCCACACGTGAGGTTGCCGTATTTCACAACGAATACATCAATGAGCTGATCCCAGCCGTTGAAAGCCGTTATTCCACTTATGCCGAATCGTATGACAAAGAGGGCATATTAGCCTCGCGCGACCATCGTGCGTTCGGTGGGTTCTCGTTGGGCTCCATCACGACATGGTATATCTTTGAAAATGCTTTTGATTATCAGAAGTGGTTTCTGCCAATGAGTGGCGACAACTGGCACGTCCGTATGTTCGGCGGCCAATATGAACCGGAAACGACCGCACAATTCCTGGCATCGGTGGTGAACGATTCGCAGTTCAAGGACAATTTCTATGTGTGGTATGCTGTCGGAACGGCAGACTCGCGGTTCTACCAGACACATAACCAAGCAATGGCTATGATGGAGATTCCCGAAACATTCAACGCTTCCAATTTTTCGTATCATCAACGGGAAGGGGGACTGCATGACTTTAACTCTGTCTGGGAATTCTGTTACAATGCGCTGCCATTCATGTTTCCTTCAGGAAATACGGAGAACAAGTATATCCCAGGCAAAGATTACTTTTCATAACTTTTTCGCAAGTGGGTCGGTTACGCATCGTAAACGTGCTGTTTTTGAGTTCTTTTGTGACAAAATAAATATGAAGTAGATACATCGTACCTTTGCAACGGAAAAACAGAAAGTATAAATATGATAATTAATCAAAGAATCTACAGAGAATGGAAGAATTGAAAATTGATTGCGCCCACCAAAGTGAGGCAGATTTGAAAAAGGCAAAGGAACAGGCGCAAATCTTATTTCGCTTAAATCATACTATGCCAATGACAGAAGAGTATGATAATTTATTGTATTGTCTTTTTCCCAATATGGGAGAAGGTAGCCGTGTAAATACTCCGCTTACAGTAATACGTGCCCATCGGGTAAAAATAGGTCAAAGGGTTGTTATAATGAACGGGTGTCTGATGATGGCAGCTGGTGGTATTACTATTGATGATGATGTGCAGATAGCTGCCAATGTGCAACTCATATCCAATAATCATGATTTGGAAAACAGACAGGTAGTTGTTTGTAAACCTGTACACATTTGTCGAGGTGCATGGATAGGAGCGGGAGCTACTATACTTCCTGGAGTAACGATCGGTGAAAACAGTGTAGTAGGTGCAGGCAGTGTAGTTACACACGATGTGGACCCCAATACTATCGTTGGAGGAAATCCAGCACGTGTAATCCGGAAAATATGAGAATTGAAATTGTCAATGTCCCTGTTTTTGCTGATTCATCCTATATTCTTTGGGCAAGCAACCGAACATATTCTTGAAACGGATTTCAAGCTGCCGGGAATGAGGGAAACCAAATTCTTCGGCTATTTTGCTTATGGGATATTGGCAATCTTCCAACCGTGTTCTGATAAGATTCAGCATTTTTGCTTGTAGATATTCAGATAATGTCTTTCCTATTTCGGCTTGTATAAGATCGTTCAAATAGGCAGAGGAAAGCATGTGGAACTGTTGTTCCACATACAGTCTTCCTTCTTTCAGATTCTTATGACCATCTTGGGCAAAATAGGTATCTGATACATGGTCAAGCATATTCAGATAACTTTGGTTATAGTCGCTTCGTAAGATAAATTGTCGTTCATAAAATCTTCGGCAATAATCCAGTAACAATCTAATAAGTACAGCCATTAACCGCAGTGTATGGCGGTCAATGGCGTGTTCTAATTCCTTATGGATATGTTGCAGACAATCCAAAACAATCTTTTTTTCACGGAGGGAAACATGAAGGGATTCATTCTCTTTATATGAGAAAAAAGAGTAGTTATCTTTATTGCTAACAAATTCTTCCATACGGAATACTTCCGGATGAAATAACAAACCAGTTGTTCCGGATTCTGCTTCTACATTTTCCAAGAGTACCTTTTCTCCGGGAGACTTGAATACGATTGTCCCATATTGAAAGTCCATGTGACTTCTTCCGTACCAAGTACTACCGCACGGAACCTGTCTAAGGTAAATAGCATAAAAATTTCCGGAGAAACTCTGTCCTTTCAAATTGCCAACTTTTGATGAATCAATAATTGCCATCAACGGATGAAGCGTAGGCTGATCCATTTGTTTATTGAATCCATCTATCGAAAACGCTACTTTTTCATTCATCATGAGTGTGAATTATTCTTGTTTTAATTTACTTCCGAAAAAGTCCGTCAGCTTCTTCACTGCCGCATCTACATATTCCGGCACATAGTAAGTCTTGATGTGCGTGGCACCGGGGATGAGGAACAATTCCTTGTCTTGTGTTCCCGTGGCACGACTGTAGCATTGCTCAGTCATGTAGAACGTGTCGGCAATGCTGCCCGCCATCATCAGCAGGGGCTGGTTGATAAGGTACATGTCGGCAGAGGCATCGAAGGCGAAGAGGTCAACAAGGCTGCTCTTTGTGTAGCGGAACGTGGAGTTAGGATGTGCGTGGCTTTGCAGATAATACTCATAGCCGTCGCGGTAGAGGTCGAAAGGCAGCTTGGCAGCCTGTTCGGGTGTCATGCCACTCATGTCGCCCACGTATTCCGGCTCGCCTCCTTCCGCTTCCTTCTGACGGGCGGCACAGGCATCGGCCAGACGTTCCTGCACTTCGTTTATCTGCGAATCGAGGAACCCGTTGCGGCGCACCAGTCCGGTGTTGAACATGCTGAGCGTGGCGACAACCTTGAAACGCTTGTCGGTCTGTGCGGCAGCCAACGTATAACCGCCACCGCCGCAAATGCCGAGGATGCCCACACGGGCTGCATCCACTCCCGGATATTGCGCCAAGATGTCGGCGGCGCGATGGATGTCCTCGATGCGGTTGGCGGGTTTGTCGGTGTTACGTGGCTCTCCCTCACTGGCTCCCTGATAGGCGGCATCGAAAGCGAGGCAGATGTAACCCTGTTCCGCCATGCGTTGGCTATAAAGCCCTGCCACCTGTTCCTTCACACCGCCGTTGGGATGTGCCACCACGAGGGCGGGGTATTTCTTCGCTGCATCATACTCAGCAGGCGTATAGACATTAGCGACTATCTTCAGGCCGTTCAGGTTGTAGGTTATGGGGTGAATGTTTACCTTGCCCGGTTCGTTCTTCTCGATGGCTCCGCGATATACCAGTCCCCACGGGTTACTGTTGTGGCTCTTTACGGATGTTATTTCCGTAAATGCTTGGCTTTGTGCATGGGCTGTCCCACAAAGGGTGGCAGCCATGCAACATGCGATTATAAATATTTTCTTCATTGTTTTGATGTTTGATAACGTATATTTATATACTCCGTGATTGTTTATTATTGCTCCGATTACCTCAGTTAGAGCGTATGCTTATCTCACCAACACCTTTTTGGCATTTCCATCGTTCGAGCAGATAATGTTCAAACTTTTTTGGAGAGCGGGCATCTGCTTGCCGTCCAAAGTGCAAATCTGACTTTCACGGTTATTGGTGTCGGCCAGGAAAATCCTATATAGCAGAAGGCGTGTAAGTGTGGTCGTAGGTGTAATCCTGAAAATTTCCGAAATTTCCGTTGCCGTAGGAGATATTGAACGATCTTCCCGCATCGCCAAGGTCAATGGCACGGATGGCCGACATTTCCTCATCGGACAGTTCGAAGTCGAAGATACTGATGTTTTCGAGAATGTGATCCGGGTTGGTCGAGCCGGGAACAGGACAAAGACCTTCCTGCATGTGCCAGCGGAGAATAATCTGATAGACCGATTTTCCGTGTGCAGCGGCTATCTGTCGGAGCATGGCATTATCGACGTCTCCTCGGTTGTGATTCAACGGATACCAACATTCCACCTGAATATCGTAGTTGTCTGCATAGAGCTGTCTGGCCTCCGTTCTTTGGGCAAGCGGATGACACTCTATCTGTGCCACTTGCGGCTTGATTTCCGCATTTTGCATGATATAGTTGAACGCATCCATGCGGTTGTCGAAATTACTGATGCCGAGCGCGCGTATTCTGCCCGCCTTGTACTCCTTTTCCATTACTCGCCAACAGGCAAGGATGTCCGAAAGCGTGCCAGCTGGATGGTGGATATACACGAGGTCGATGTAATCTACTTGCAATCGTTGGAGCATTCCCTCAAACGCATTCTGCGCATCCGCAAGGTTGCCCGAGATTTTGCTTGTCAACCATATCTCCTCCCGTGGGATGCCACTTTCTTTTATTCCCCAGCCGGCACCACGCTCATTATAGTAAAACATGGCATCGTCCAGATGACGATAACCCGACTGGAGTGCCGAGATGACCATGCCACGCACCGTCTCGTTAAGCTGCTGCCGCTGGTTTGCGCCTTCCATGCTCTGCACTTGGGTCCCCAGTCCGAAACGTGGCATCATGACACCATTGTTTAGTCTTACAAGCGGAACACCGGAAACCGATGTTATGTCAGATACCGACTGCGGTCCTCCATCGGAAGTGTCTCCGCCCGGTGCAGGCTGGGTCACTTGGTGGTCGAAATTACTGGCAGGGGGTTCGTTCTCTCCGTCGTTGATTTCTGTATCCGGTTCTTCCGTGCTGTTTTCCGAATCTTCACATGAAAACAGGAAAGTCATGGCAAACAGCAAAGCGGATGCCGCCATGAGTTTTGATAAATAGATTGCTTTCATTTTCCTTCTTTTATTATTTGATAAATTCCAAGATTAAATTATTTACACTCTTTCAATACTTCAAAGATTTCATCCCTTGTGAATTGTTTGCAGCAGCCCGGCAGAATGAAACAAGTGTCGGCGGCGGCACGTAGCACGGTTTCGTCCGTGATGTTCATTTCGCTCCAGCGCGTGGGCAATCCGATTTCCTTGATGAATGATTCGAGTGCGTCAATGCCCTGTGCGGCGGTATCTTCTATGTTTTCTCCTTTTATTTTCCATATCGTTTCTGCCATACGCGCCAACTTCTCCTTGCCCTCATTCAACAGATGGCGGTAAAGCGTGGGATGGATGACAGCCAGCCCTTGACCGTGATTGCAATCGGTGTAAGCACCCACGGCGTGTTCTATCATGTGGCACTGGAAGTCGGTCTGCTTGCCCAATTTCAGCATCCCGTTCTCTGCCATCGCCGATGCCCACATCAGTTCGCCACGGGCAAAGTCATCATCGGGATTGGCAATGAGGGCGCGCAGGTTCTTCACGACATTGCGCATGACGGCCTCGTTGATTTCATCGCTGAGATTAGTGGCTTGCGGTTTGCCCATGTAGGTCTCCATGCAATGAGACAATGTGTCGAACGCTCCGCTGATGACTTGCTTCATGGGCAAGGTCTTCGTCAGGTCGCTATCAAGCACGGCAAAAGAGTGGTATGCCCCGAACAGCGGTTGCTTCAACTTTTTCTCTTCATGCGTGATGACAGCACCGTTGTTCTGCTCTGCGCCCGTACCCGATGCGGTAACTACGGCTCCCATCGGAACGAAATCGGTGGGCAAACGGTGATGTACATACCACGCATCCCACACATCCTCGTCCATTCGTGCCTGTGCCGACACAATCTTGCAACAGTCGATGACCGACCCGCCACCCACGGCAAGGATGAAGTCGATATGGTTCTCACGCACCAGGCGTGCGCCCTCCTGCACTTTGGCATACGTGGGATTGGGCATGATGCCGCCGAAGTCCGTCACTTGCTTACCACACTCTGTGAGCCATGCGTGTATTTTGTCATACAATCCTGTACGTTTGAGTGAACCGCCACCATAGGCAAGCAGTACATGCTGTCCCACACTCTTCATTTCCGCCTTTATCGCGCTCTCCGCGCATCCCTTGCCAAAATGCTGGCGGACGGGATATTCATACTTAAAACTGTTCATGATGTTTTGAATATTTTGTTTTTAGAATTTATAATCCGGCCGAAGCAGCCGCAACAGCTCATAATCGAAATTGGTCCTTACTCCGCATTGCTTGTCGAATATCATTGTTGCCCCGTTTTCCCGTGTAAATACAGGCCATTCAGGAAGTCCGTCTGTATTGGGATTGCCGTAACGGGCGAAATTTATCCATGCTCCGCTCATCCGGTCGGCAAGTTCCTGCGCTTCTTTCCCTCCGGCTTCCGAAGCTTTGGACATTGCTATGTTGTCAAAGACGAAAGCCAGTTCGGAACAGTGGTAAGACATGGCGAATCCTCCTTCAATCGGTGTGTCCCATGCAAACATATAGTTGTAAACGGGCGCACCGTGCTGATCCGCTTTCAGCCGGGCGGTTTTCAATGCCGGCAACCGTAGCATGGTGTCTATATACAATGCTTCTGCTATCGGACGACCGGGGTACGCCTTGCGGAAAGCCTCTACTATTTGCTCTGTACGCTCTCCGAAGCGTTCTTTCAATTTGGCAGATGTTTCTTCTTCACTCCATGTATTCTTGTTGTCAGAACGATATTTCCCGGCATCTTGAAGCATCCCCATTGTAGTCCATTCTGTCATGGCTGTACCTATCAGCAAGGGGATGTCTTTTGCCTGCGGAGATATGGAATCTACCACGGGTTGCATAGGCAGATAATCCTCATCCACAATGGGAGTCCACAGCAGACCGGGATTTCCCCAACTGTCGATACTGTTTTCCTCGCGTGCCACTTGCGTCATGGCCTCGTTTCCCGCTTTCATCAGCGAGTCGTATGGTACGGTCTGCAAAGCCTTTATGTCACTCCCTTTTATTCCTAATTTCTCCAATGTCAATTCTGCCACACGCCTGCCTGTCTTTGTCGTGACATTGGTCATGCCGCAGGCTTCCACCGCGCCACTCTGCACAATGCCTTTATGTAACAAGCCTTTTGCGGCAGGTGTGGTCATCAAGACAAGGACTTTCGCTCCACCACCAGACTGACCGAAAAGGGTGACATTATCCGGGTCTCCTCCGAACTTGGATATATTCGCCTTTATCCATTTCAATGCGGTCACCATATCCATCGTACCTACGTTGCCGGAATATTTGTACGAATCACCGTATGCCGACAAGTCGAGGAATCCCAATATGTTCAGCCGATGGTTTACAGATACAACCACCACGTCCCCCTTTCTGCTTAAGTTTGTACCGTCATACACCCGTTGCTCGATAGCCGATCCTGTCTGAAAGCCGCCGCCGTGCAGCCATACCATGACGGGACGTTTCTTTCCGTCATTGATGCCAGGTGTCCATACATTCAGATTCTGGCAGTCTTCTCCCATAACGGCGATACGCTGATTGGAAATAAAGTTGTTCTCAACAGGGAAAGGAGCTTGTGGGCAGACATTCCCGTAAGTAGTGAATGAACGTATGCCGTCCCAACTATCCGGGCTTTCGGGCGGCATGAAACGCTCCGCTTTGGCGTATGGGATTCCCTTATAGGAATAAATGCCTTTATCGAATGTTCCCTCCACCTTGCCCGATGTCAGCTCAACAACGGTGCTTTGCTGTGTGGAACATGCACTGGCCATCATACATGCAGCAAAAAGAGATACTATAAACTTCCTCATGATTATTGCCTCCTATTTTATTCACTTTGTTGTTTCGGAAAGAAGAAAGGCAATGCATTGTAGAGGTATTCCGCCAATGGACGGAACTCATGCCGTGCACCGTCTTTCTCGTGGAACGTGAGGTTGGATAGCGGAAACACATCCGAAAGGCGTGCCATCGCTTCCACCTGTACCAACGTCTCGCGATAGGCGGAATCACTCGTGCCGCTTGCCGACCATATATAGAAGCCCGTTCCCGAATAAGGAGAATCGCTGACGATGCCGGCAAGATACTCTGCCGTAGCATCGGGACGGTTCATCCCTGCGAAACGTCCCAATGACCAGCAGTCTGCACTGACGGGCATGAAGTATTTGAAGTAAGCAAGCGTGTGTTCCAGCGCGTACCACGTTGTGACCGCTCCCATTGAGAAACCACCGATGGCACGATGCTCGCGCGAAGCCTCCAGCCCAGCAGCATCCGCGCTACCGGCGTATGTGCGATAACGGCTCTCGACGAGGGGAATCAGGTCGTTCACAAGCTCCACTGGCAGTGCCTCACAATAAGGGTCGGCATCCGCATAGTTGGCGGTCGGCGAGCCGTAGTTGTAGCTTGGCGACACCACAATAGTAGGAGCCATGTCTCCATTCTCCGTCATGTGGTCGAGTAATTTACGCAGCAGTCCATTCTCAGCTTCAAAAGTGGTCGATGCCGTACCGTAGTGACCATGCACGAAGTAGAGTACATTATAATAAGTATGGGCATCATCCTCATATCCGTAAGGCAGATAGACGTATGCTGTATTGGTGCGTGCCGCTCCTGTGCCTTCGGCGTAATCGTGCGTATTGTAGTCGATACGCACCACATTGCCCCGGTGCTCCGCCTCATTCTCATAACCGTCGGGTACAGCGTATGTCTTGCTGATAAGTTCACCGTAGATGTCCGGTGTCCCTTGGTTTCCATCGGTATTGCCTCCTTCCGGTATTCCAGGAGTCACTGTTTCCGGTGGAAGAATTTCTCCCTCGTCATTGGAGCCGCAAGCCACCAAAGGGAGGGCAAGGAGAAATATCCATAAGATGTTCGTTTTCATAACCTATGCTATATTGAATTAGTCCAATCCTTTTTCTTTCAACCAATCGGACAGCAGATCGGCAAGCTGCACGTTGTTCTTCTCGGCAAAGAGGAAATGCGAATAGCCTTTGATACCCTGTTCCGGCAAATGTACTACCGTGGCATCACCTCCGTGGCGGTTGATGCACTCGGCGAACAGTCGTGCCATCTCCAAGCGTACGCGCCAGCTGTCCATCGCCCAGTTGTCACTTGGTTCTGTAGCAATGTAGTCGCCGTAATAGATAATGATAGGTATGTGCGTGAGTTTCATGAAATCATCCATCGGAATAGACGTAGCGGACAAAGCTCCGAATGGGCTGATGGTTTCAAGCGGTTCGGGCGTTTCACCTTCGGGAAAAACGAAACCGCTGCCTGGTTCGTAGGACACTATAGCTTTGACATTCCGGCTGCGAATTGTTGTGTGCCAACCTGGACCACCACCCTGCGAATGGGTGATAAGAATACTGTTGCCTAAGGTATCGCATAACGCTGCAAGCGAAGTTGCGATTATCTGTTCGTCATACGCACCAGTATTGGGTGTGATTTGTCGTAAGAACTGATCCAATGCCGCCTCTCCTGCTGGAAACTGGCTACCTTCGTATAGATTGGGCCATACGCCCATGCGGAAGTTCTCGAACCAGAACTGGTCATCGGCTACGGCATTCACCTGTTCGGAAACCGTGCTACGTCCGGCACGTCCGCGACGGGGTTGGTCAATCAAGTAAGTGCTGAAATGCCGACGCAGGAAAATGGTGGAGAAGCCTTCCCGTCCATCGGGTGTCGATTCCCATGTCTTGGCAGATTGTCCTGCTCCGTGCAGGAATACCATCGGAAAGCGGCGTGCGCTGTCCGGAATCTGATAGGACACGTATGCATGGTCGCCATGTAAGGTTTGCCCGTCTGATTTTGTGGGTTGTAGGGTGTTATATGTTCCGGGCTGTGTGAGTACCGTGCCTCCGATGGCAAAGCTACCTTGAGAACGCAATACGATTGCATTCCCAGCAGGTTCCGTCGTGACTATTGTTTCTGTCTGCTTTCCTCCACAGGATACACAAAGAAGCAAGATGGCGGAAAGAATAAAACTGTTTATCTGTTTCATATTCGTTGATTTTTAATTGTAGGGCAAAGGTACGACGGAAGTTTCTGAACATCCATACACTGATTGCGGATTGATTTATCTTTTTTACGGTAATGATTTCATGCCGGATATGCCAACCGACAAGAAACCGTAAAAAAGGTATTTCTTACCGTTCTTTTTATACAAACACTTCACCAGCAAGCCGGTATCTTTGCAATCACAACAGGCAACTTGATTAAAAAGTGATTGGCAAATGGACAAAAGGAAGCATGAGTTTCTGACCACTGCCCCCATTCCGCGCGTCATCGGGACATTGGCAGTGCCCACCATCATAAGCATGATGGTGACAAGCGTCTATAACATTGCCGATACCTATTTCGTCAGCCACCTGAACACGCAATCTACGGCGGCAGTGGGTATTACGTTCACTGTGATAACTGTCTTTCAGGCAATAGGATTCTTCTTCGGGCATGGCTCCGGTAATTATATGGCAATCCGTCTTGGTGCTGGCGACGAACAAGAAGCAAGGACAATGGCTTCCACCGGATATGTGTATGCCCTGACGGTCAGTGTACTTCTTGTCGTTGCCGGAGTTTTTCTGTCGCGACCGCTCTGCCTGCTGTTGGGATGTACGCTTACGGTCTTGCCGTATGCCGAACAATACTTGAGACTCATCCTGTTTTCTGCCCCTTTCATCGTCGGCTCGCTGATGCTGAACGTACAAATACGGCAGCAAGGGAATGCTGCATACGCAATGGTGGGCATCATGAGCGGAGCCGTACTGAATATGCTGCTCGACCCGTTGTTGATTTTCACTTTCGACATGGGCATCCGTGGAGCCGGAATAGCAACGCTGGTGAGCCAGGCAGTCAGTTTCTTCGTGCTCCTGTTGATGACGGAACGTGGCGGAAACCTGCCTTTGAGGTTGCGATACTTCAGTTTTGACCGGAAATACATCCGTCTGATTCTGGCTGTCGGTACACCATCGCTCACGCGACAGGGATTGGGAAGCATTGCCACTTTCCTGCTGAATGCATCGGCAGCGGCATACGGAGACTATGCCATTGCCGCCATGACCATCGTGACGCGCATCACGTTCCTTGTCTATTCGGCAGTGACAGGATTGGGGCAAGGCTACCAGCCTCTTTGCGGGTTTTGTTACGGTGCCGGACGATATGGACGGGTAATGAAAGGCTACTGGTTCTGCGTGGCAGCCGGTACCGTGTTCCTCACGCTCATCGCCCTCGCGGGTGGTCTGTTCAGTACGGAAATCATAGCCCTTTTCCGCAATGATTCCGATGTTGTCCGCATAGGCAGTGAAGCCCTGCGCAGCCAGCTCCTGACATATCCGTTGGGAGCTATCATCATGCTGAGCAACATGATGATGCAGGCTGTCAACAAGCCTGTCCGTGCCAACCTGCTGGCAGCTGCCCGACGGGGACTTTTCTTCATTCCCTTCCTGCTCCTGCTGCCTCGCTCATGCGGTTTGCACGGATTGGTCATCAGTCAGCCCCTTGCCGACGTATGCACCTTTGCCGTTTCCCTGCCTGTCCTCCTGTTCACGTTCCGGCAGTTCAGAAGGGAAGAAACCGCAAAAAGGTAAAATGTCCCGGAGATATTCGTAACAAAAGACAGACAGTTAGTTGCGACCTTTGCAAATAAATATGAATCATAAACAATAATAAAATGAAAGCAATCTATTTATCAAAGCTTATGGCAGCATCCATTTTGCTGTTTGCCATGACCTTCCTGTCTTCATGTAAAGATTCGGAAAGCAGCACGGAAGAACCGGGTACGGAAATCAACGGTGGAGAGAACGAAGACCCTGAAGGTGGTAACGACGGAAATTCTTCAGAAGTAGCCGCAGCCGTTCCGCTCATTACACTCAACAACGGGGCGAAGATGCCGCAACTGGGACTTGGTACCTACAATCAAGGTTCCAATGAGACCGCCTACCGGTCTGTATTGACTGCCCTTCGCGCCGGTTATCGCAAGATTGATACAGCACACCTTTACTACGATGAAGAGGGTGTGGGACAGGCCATCAACGAGTTCATGGAAGAAAGCGGAACGCCACGCGAGGATATTTGGGTAACCAGTAAACTGACGACTACCGACTATAACAGCAACAACACGATGGCATCCATCGACGCCATGCTCCAACGGTTGCAGTTGGATTATGTTGACCTGCTCTATATCCATCATCCGCAGGGACGGGTGGAAGAGGCATGGCCTGTGCTGGAAGAAGCAGTACGTCAAGGCAAAGTCCGCACACTTGGTGTCAGCAATTTCGACCGTGACACCAATCTGTTGCGTCGCATCATGGAAACATCCGAAATCAAACCTTCCACCATTCAAGTGGAATGTCATCCATACCGCCAGTTGCCGGAGTTCCGTAAACTCTGTGCCGAATACGACTTGCAGGTGGAAAGCTGGTTTCCACTTGGCGGAACGATGAGCAACGGTGCCCTTCTTCGTGAGCAGGTGATTACAGACATAGCCGCCGCACACGGAAAGACTGCCGCACAGGTCATCCTACGTTGGCACATGCAGATGGGATTCTGCACTTTCCCTGGTTCGCGCAATCCTGACCATATCCGCGAAAATATCGACATCTTCGATTTTGAGCTTACAGACGAGGAAATGGCGCAAATAGAGGGATTGAACCGTAACCGTGGCATTTTCAATACCGATTACTACGAATAAACAATTATAAGATTAAAACAATGAAAGATTTCACATTCAGAAATGACACACGGCTTCTCTTTTGCAATGACATCAGGGAAACCGTTGCCGGCATCGTAAAGGAGAAGAAGGTGATGCTGGTCTATGGCGGCGGCTCCGTCAAGCGAAACGGATTCTATGAGGATATTACCGCAGCATTGGCGCAGGCAGGAACGCCTTTTATCGAATACGCAGGTTCGTCACGCGAGTTCGCGAAGATAGAGGAAGGCATCCGCATGGCAAAGGCAAACGGGGTGACAATGATTATTGGCGCAGGCGGCGCGAGCGTGATGGATAGTGCCAAACTGATAGCCTTCGGATACTATCACGAGGCCGACCTTTGGGAGTACCTGAAAGGGAAACCGTCCTACGGACTGGAGCGGTTGCCGCTCGCGCTGATCCCTACTTATCCGTCAAGCGGTTCAGAGAACGGATTGGGTGCCGTATCGGTCGATTCACGTAACGGCGACTTCGGAACGGCATACGGCATACCTGCCGACTACGCGATTCTCTGTCCCAAATACTCCCTGAGCCTTGACAGCGAGATGACCGCCTATACAGGACTCGTCACGCTGGTGCAACTGTCGGCGTGCATCCTCGGAGATCGCAATAAGATGTCCTACGACGCAGGTATTTCCTATATAAAGAATGTGCTTGAAGCCACACGGACGTTGCAGGCGCATCCCGACGACCTCGATGCCCGGGGAACCATTCTGCTGGGCGCATCGCTCTCCACATCGTCCCGCCTCGGCATCGGAAAGGTGGAGCAGTTCGCCTACGACATTTACGAGCTGGAGTTCCTGCCCGAAGTGCTCTTCGGCAGCACTTACCGCCGCAGCCTGACCACCGTCTTCCCCCGTTTCCTCCGCGTCATGGGCAGACATCATGGAGAGGACATTCGCAAGTATTTCCTCGATGCGTTCGGCTTCGACTCATCCATTGAGGATTCTTCACGCAAGCTGACGGAACTGTTCGCCTCCTTCGGCGTTCCTATGTGGTATGACGAAGAAGTCAGCCGCGAGCAGGTGGATGCTGTTCCGTGCCAGACCGAACTCAGCAAGGAGGAGGTGTTTGAAATAATAAACGATGTAGTTCGTAAATAAATAAGACTATACAGACTCATAATTCGTGAAATACCTTATCGAGACTTACGGGTAAAACTGGGTAACAGATATAAGAAAAGCAGGAGACGGACATCCGACAAGACAGATGTTTGTCCCCTGCTTTTTCTGTTTGCCATTGGTATCTGTTGGACAAACTGGGGAAGGCGGTATGCGGAACAGGAGCGCATCAGGCGCTGAACTGCATCTTCCGGTCCACAGATGCCGGCCTCGCATTTCACAGATGCGCACCTCACCACAAATGAGATACGTATCTGACTTTGGCGAGATGCGCATCTCGCTGACAAAGTATGCAAACGTATTGAATACACACTGATAATCAATGTGTTACAAAATTCAAACAGTTACTTTTCACAAACGTGCCGTTTACGGGTCGAAAGTGGCCGAGTTGTGATACGAAAGTGACCCGCTTACGATGTGTAAACGGGCCACTTTTGCATTTTCCCTTTTTTGTATTTATCGTAATCTCACTTAGTGTCCCACCACAAGCGTGTGTCGGGGCTATCCGCTCCTTGTGTGCGGTCTGCCTCTTCATATTGGGCGGGGGTGTCGCTACGGTCGGAGGAGTCATAGACCATGCGGTAAGGAATGTGCATGATGCCAAGGCTTTGTGCGTATGGACCGGTCTCGAAAACGGGGTAGTCCAGCCGACGCCAGTCGCTCCACGCTTCCACACAATCCTCGAAATAGCCGTTTATCCAGCGTTGCATGGCTATCAGTTCAATTTGCCGCCCGGTATCGCCTTCCCAGCGGACACCATCCTGTGACAGGTAGTTGTCGAGCACATCATTGGTGTAGGTAAGTCCCTTTGCGTCGAACGACGCGGCAATGGCACGGCGATACAGTTCCCCGGCATCAGCACTTATCCATCCGCGCACGGCGGCTTCTGCCTCTACCAGCATCACACGGGCGGCAGAATACATGGTGAGCGGCGCATCCTGACGAAGCATTGCCGCACCGAACGCTGAGTTGTTTCCGTTGTAGTTGGTAACATCCGATGGCGCAATGCCAATGGGAATACCCCGATATTCACCGTCATCATTCGGCTGGAAATATACGGCACGTCGCGGGTCGTCCAGCTCGTTCATGGCATCGACGATGGCGGCGGAAGGAGCGAAATCATTGCGTCCGGCGCGTGTCACGTTCATGTAGAGCGGGTTCTCGTTGTCCATGTTGGCATAATACTGATAAACGAAGTTGTCCGCATTGTCAGTAATGGGACCATCGTTATATGCTTCCACAAACCATGCACGTCCCGTCTCCGGGTCAACATCGGACAGACGGATGGCCTGCAACAGGCGGATGGTGGCGTTCAGCCGTTTCCAACGGGCGATGTTCCCACCATAAATCTGGTCGTATTCATTGTTCAGGCTGCCGTTCTCGTCCATCATGTCGTAGGCAGCCTTCAAGTCGTCATGCACACCGGTGTAAACCTGCTGCTGCGTGTCGAGCCGTGGTGTGAGATTGGCTTCGCCCTGCAAGGCTTCCGAATATGGAATCATTCCGAATATGTCTGTCAGGTGCAGATAATAATAGCCCATCAGTGTGCGTGCCACACCGATCTGATTGGCATTACTGCCGAATGCCATCACATTCGCCTCGTTGCGGGTAGCCTCGTCGGTATTCAGCCGGACGATTTCGTTCAGGTTGCGCAACACGTAGCGGTAGGTGTTTGTCATGCTGTACGTGAAAAGGTTCATCGTGCCATACTGCACATTCTGCCTTTCCGCGATATACTGCGAATAGATGAGATAGGCAGGGTTGTAGTAGACACCGGTACGGCTGGAAGTGAAGCCCTCGTCATTCCAGATGTAAGGCGTATGACGTGCCGCATTGGAGAAGAGGAAGCTGGTGTAGGCTGTGGTCGGGTTGTTCGGATCATCGTTGATGTCGCCGAAATCGCCGCATCCTGCAAGCAAAGTCGTGGCGGCTACAGCTGATAAGAAATAATATCTCAATGGTTTCATAATTGTTTCTCTTGTCTTTATAATGTTAAACTTACGGTGAATCCCCATGAACGGGTGGATACAGCCTGTCCGCCCTCAAACAAAGTGCCGTCCGTTTCCGAAGGGTCGATGTTGGGAACCTTGCTGTAAATCAGGAACGGGTCTGTCGCCACAAAAGCTACGCTGGCAGCAGTCAGACCGAGCGGCAGACGTTTCAACAGTTTTTTGGGCACATTGTAGGTAAGCGAAAGCTCGCGCATCTTGACGTATGAGGCATCATAGATGTAAGGCTCCCACAATGTTGACTTCAGGCTCTGGAAATAGGTAGAGGCTTCCACGTAGGTAGTGGCAGGGGAATATGTACCGTCGGCGTTTGCCACCACACCGTCCACACGCACACCACCTCCATCGGCTACGGCTCCGCGCAACTCGCCGCCACGATCGTTCATGCCCGAAGTGGCAGTGCCCATACCAGAGCCTTCAAGCCACATGTTGGTGACAGAGGCAATCTTGCCACCGACCCGATAGTCAAGCGAGGCACGCAACGTGAAGTCCTTCACCCGCAGCATCGTAGAGAAGCCGCCTGTCAGCTTGGGCTGCATATTGCCCACATACTTTTCGGTGCTCAAATCCAGTTGTGGCATAAGGTCGTTGTTCCCATTGGGCGCCAGTATTATTTGCCCGGCGTCATTCGTCTGCCAGCTGCGTGTCACATAGAGCGCACCCATCGGCTTGCCCACCTCAGCGTAGCTATAAAGATATGAGAAGAACGACATGCCGTCGAGTGTATAGCGAGTCATGCCCGGTGCCAGTTTGACAAGGGTGTTCTCGTTGTGCGCAATGTTGCCTTCAATGGTCCATTCCACATCGGCATTCTTCACGGGACGCACGCCCAATGATATTTCATAGCCACGGTTACGGATAAGTCCCGCGTTTGTCAGACGTGACGAATAGCCGGAACCGGAACCTACCGTGGTACGGATAATCTGATTCTTCGTATCGCGTGAATAAAAATTGATGTCACCGAATATACGGTCATTGAACAGGCTGAACTCCGTACCTACTTCGTATGAGGTTGTTATGGCCGGTTTGATATTGCGGTCTATCAGCGTAGGATTGCCGTACATGGATGCCGTGCTGTTGTAGCGATAACCGAAATAGTAGATGTCCGACAGTTGGTATGGACTGAGCGACGAACCGACCTGTGCGAACGAACCGCGCAACTTCCAGTAGCTTAACCACGGTGCATTCTTTATCCAGTTGCTGGCAACAACCGATACGGACAAGCCTCCATACATGTAGCTGTTGTTATCGGCAGGCAGCGTTGAGTTCCAGTCGTTACGCAGTGACGCATCTATGAAATAGGTGTTATCCCATCCTGCAGTAAATGTACCGAATACGCTTTGCGTGCGCTGACGGCGGGTATTGGCATGGTCGTATTCATCCAGTACATTGGTACTCCGGTCAGTGGAGGCATCGTCACCACCTGCCAGTCCATTGGAGTTGCTCGCTTTATAGAAACCGGGAATCAGCAGTCCATCACGGGTAAACACGTCCATGCCCTCGAAGTGATAGTCACGGCTTTCGATGAAAGCTGCTGCAGATAGCGATAGGCGGTTGGCAACAAAACTTCCATTCCAAGTGATGCGTCCCTGATTATATACATCGGAAGACTGCTGCTGCCACTGCTGATGCATGGCTGTCATGTCCACAAGTTCCGGCCGGTTGTATTCCTGCTGGAAACTATAGAGGTTGGCTGTCACGCGATAGCCAAGTTTAAATCCTAACGGCAACGTGTATTCCAAATCACCGCTCAGTATATGGAACTGACGGGTGTTGGTGGCGTTGATTTCGTTATAGATGGCAAACGGGCTTTCATGGAACGCTGCTGCAGAATTTGTCGGTGACGTGATGTTCCATGTGCGCAGTGTACCGTCAGGACGGGCATAATCACGATATTGCGACAGGTTTACGTTGGTGTTTCCCCATTGCAGCAATTCTGAATAGGGATTCAATCCGCTGCCATATCCCTCTGTGGCGGCATTGTGGTTCTGCTTGTAGGTGTATTTGTAGTCAAAACCCACACGAAGGTTTTCCATCGGGGTGAATGTCGTTTTCACACCGGCATAACGACGTTGCGCGTCGCTGTTGGGATTGACACCCTTAATAGTCATGTTTGAAAAGGATATACGGCTTGTGTAGTCCTTGCCGGAACGCTCGAAAGAGACATTTGTATTGTCCGACAGTCCTGTACGGAACAGGTCGTTCATATCCAGATGGCTGGTCCATGTGTCCTGCATACCGAAGTATGGGCTTGTCTCATCCCATGCGATGGCCGGCATGTATTGGACAGACGGATCGAAACGGGGACCCCATGAAGTATCAGTAGCATAGTCATAATAGCGCCTACCCTCAAACTGGCGGTAAGATTCTGGATCTCCCTCGCGCCAATGATAAGTCAGCAATTCTCCGTCCGCACCGAGCGAACCGCCACCGTATTCTTTTTGCAGACGCGCATGATTGTAAACCGTAGTCCATGAAAGCGTGTTGCTGATATCAATTCTTTGGTTCGTCTCCCCTTCACGTCCGGAGCGTGTGGTGACGATGACCGCACCATTGCCACCGCGCACGCCATAAAGGGCGGTGGCGGCAGGACCTTTCAACACATTTACACTCTCCACATCGTTCATATTCACGGCAGAAGCCTCGGTGATCACACCATCCACCACGTATATCGGATTGCTTCCGGCACCGTCCGTCAAGGTCGTGGCGCCTCGTATCACGATGGCTCCCTCATCGAACTTAGCACCGGAGCCTCCCACGAAACGCACACCTGCCACCTTACCCGCCATGGCATTGTTCAGGCCCTGTTGTGCCACAGAGGTCAGATCTGCCGACTTGATTTCCTGTGTCGCATAGCCCAGGGAACGTTTCTGGCGGCGCAAGCCTTGGGCTGTCACCACAACTTCATCCAGCAACTCATTGTCTGTCGTCAACTCGACACGCAGATCTTTGCCTGTGATTTTTACTTCCTGTGTCTGCATTCCGACAAAAGAAATGACCAGCATTTGTGCCGATACCGGCAAATTCTGAAAGGAAAATCGTCCTTCCACATCGGTTATCGTGCCGGTTGTGGTGCCTTTCACAAGGACGGATGCGCCAATAATTGGTTTCCCGTCTTCGCTGGAAACGACAACACCATTCACTTGAGAGGTCTGTGCGGTCGCCTGCCCGATTCCCACGAGCAGGCTGATCATAAACAGCATTAATCTTTTTCGCATACTCAAAATGTTAAAGTTAGACATACTTGTTTCTTCCATTTCTGTTGCAACTTAGTGGAAATCAGGCAGGTTTATCCCATATAGATCATATTTCATGTCCTGGTGAAACATCCTGCCGTGATGATGCTGCAAAATTACATGATACTAATTATAACCTGTTTATACATTTTTCTGGTGTAATATCATTTTTTACGGTAATTGCTGTATAAAAATATAATAATGTACATTTCAGACGTAGAGAACAAACAATCTGCTACCTATGAAGAGGGATACACTGACACCTGCAATCTTTCCAGAAAGGGCATTACTTAAATTCGAGTCACGAGCTATGGTGAACTCATTACCACCAACCTGGGTTGTGGAGTATCTCAATGAACGTGACTGTCGTTTAATTCCCAACGCTGTAACAACAACTTCATCAAGCCTCTGTGCATCTTCTTCCAATGTTATCTGAAGTGGCTGGTTTCTATCTTGTATCTCCACACTCTGAGATATGTAACCGATATAGCTAAAAACTTACCAATCCGGTAGACTATTGTACAAAAGTATAAAGGCGAGATACGACAAAGAGATACCATGCTTTTGTGTAAGGGGGGATCTTTCTTGGCTCATTGCAAACCATGTATAGCCAAGTGTTTTTCCAAAAAACAATCATGAACCGCCCCTTTCCACACGTTGTCGGAAAATTATCCGGACGGATAGTTTATAAATTATAGAATAATATGATATATTTGGAAAGGAAAATATAAATTTAGGAAAGGAAGGGCAGCTCCTTTCTTTCAATGATATATAGACATAACGTTCGAGGAACGTCCTCAAGGTAGAATCTGGTAAAATCAAAAAATAAGGGACTTCTGTGTAAGATGTTCTATGTATTATCATTGATCAGTATCTGCCGCAAACATATCCACAAACGGTATTGTATACAAGCGGCAACCAGAATAAATGATACTTTTCCAACTAGTGGTATCTGAATTCACTCCCCCCCCTGAGAAGAATGCGGACCCAGTTGCCCCTACATCTTCAAGGATTCTGAGAAGTAACAGTTTTTTCCTTTTCCGAAAGGAGGATGGTTTCCTTCCGTCCGACGACGAAGTCCAGGTTCAACTCCTCCGGTGGGATCTATCCGTCAGCAGAGAGTAGGACGGCACACCGGATGCTGTTCCTCTACTCGCACATGTTGCTGGGCCGGGGATATTTCTGCAATGGGACCGCAGCTAGGCTGTTGAACCCGCGCACGGACTTCTGATATTTTCTGAAAAATGCCGCATAAGGAACTCTGCCAGTGGAAGGATATCCTCCCCGCATTCCGAGAGCAGGGGAGACATTGAAGTTCCTCTGTCTACTCATCACAAGCAAACAGAGGCAAAATATCTGGTAAAGATTAATATTAACCAAATATGGGGAATAATTTTTATATGAAAAATCTTTTTGTTTTATCTGTTTTCACAAACAAATAGAACATACAAAAAATATCTAATAAAAAACATGCACTATTATTTCAGATGTTCTTCGGGGAAAGTTGCTTCCACTAAAGAATTCAGATAAACCTCTAAATTTGTATAATTGGGGTTTAAGTTATATAGTACTCCGTCTCCGGCATCATTCGGGTTCAATCTTTTTTCTATCTCCCATTCATCAGGCATACCATCACCATCTGAATCACGGGAGGAAGCTTCTTTGGCAATATAGATATTCCAACTTTCGGCATCATTCTGTGTATCTATAAAACCATAAGAACTGCCATTGCTGCCGACTGTGGAATATGTTCCTTGACGGACTTCTTCTACAATACGGCTGTCTATGGCATCCCTTTTATGGGATGTACCTGAATATGCCAGTACATCAGTATACGCATTTTCAGCAGTCTGGGTATATTCATGGGCGTCTGAAGTTATTGTAAACGGACTCTCAGAGAGTAATTGCTGAGTAACAATAAAGCCATCCTTTGCTATCAGACCAATTACATTATTATTTGTTACTTCACGCATCCTCTCTATTTTTCTCTCATCGGTAAAAATGGAGGAATCGAAAACATTTCCGTTTAGATAAAATCTTCCGTATTGTCCTATCACATTCTGTGAGTTATTACTTCCGTCATCAGCATAGGCTGTAAATATCCGGTAGTAGGATGTAGACCTGCTTCCTTGTGCGTCATCACTCAAATAGTGTCCGGGCTTATAATAATTATTAATGAAGTTATATGAACCTCCTTGTCCGCCATAAGCACCTTCAGAGGCCCAATTATAGATGACATTATTACGTAAATCCACTTCTTCGTTGTCCGGTCTGCCGGAACTGCGGCTGCCATCCAAACGTGGGGTACGATTGGAATGGTTTGCCAATAGATTATGATGGAAAGTAGCCGGTGAACCACCCCAAATCCCCCCATATCCATGTGAGCCTTTACCATGAATGGAATTGGTCAGACTCTCACTGAGTATGCACCATTGCATCGTAAAATTGCTATTGTTATAAAAGGATGCGCATTCATCCGTGCTCCAACTCATTGAACAGTGATCTATAATAATATTGGATAGTCCTCTTCCCCACATGGCATCATCTTCCTGTTCTGCCGAATCTCCCATCCGGCATCGGATGTAGCGGACAATTACATTCGACGAATTAATCTGAAATGAATAGTCACGCAAACAAATTCCGTTACCGGGTGCGGTCTGTCCGGCGATAGTCACATTATCATAATAAGTTCTTAAATCAGAAGTCAAACGGATAACACCACTGACAGCAAATACAATTGTACGAGGTTCTTGTTGCCTGAGTGCCCACCGGAATGTTCCTTCAGAGCCATCATCCTCTAAAGAAGTGACAGTATAAACTTTACCTCCGGCACCACCAGTTGTGTAACGTCCGGCGCCAAAAGCTCCTGGAAAAGCAGGAATGGTTGAACGATCAGGAATCTCATACTCTGGTAAAGGCAGTGTTGAATCCCCGTCCGGTATATTGCTCTCATCCTCTAACGGTGGGAGAATACTCGCATCCTCACCGCGAGCATTGCACGCAACAGTACAAAGTAGCCACATTATGCCAATCAACAATGAAAATATTCTATTTCCCATAAATTATATTTTTTAGCGGGGAGATTTTTCTCCCCGCAGAAGTATTAAAGAAAATTGCAAACTATCAATTACCGATATTCAAGTAAACCAATTCTTCATTACCGACAGTGAAATCACCATTCTCCACATCTGCAAATTGAGGGTCATATTCGTAATAAACACCCGTATCTCTTGAATCTGCCAATACATTCGGGGCGTTAAAATAATTATTGTTTACCATCTCTACAATATTTGTACTGGATTGGTTGGTATAACGTCCGTCAGTTTGAGCTACAATATTGTTATTGAAATGGATTTCATTCCCCGCAAAACGAATATATAGCAGGCGTCCATTGCTTCCATTCGTGTTACTTACACGGTATAAAGTATTGTTCTCTATGCGAATAACCGGCGCTATCCCCGGAAGAGAACCGGATGAATTATCTATGCGGAAGAATGCACGCGCAGCTGCACAATCAGCTACTGTATTGCTGTTAAAAATAATGGTAGGAGCAACTCCTGTCCGAAGGTCAAAGAAATCTCCGCCTGAACATACAATATTCCTGAAAAAGCTGTTGGTGACAGTCATTGCCCTTACCTGCGCCGAACTGCCATCAGTGTTGATATAGAAGAACCGGTCTTGATAGTTTCTGAATTCACAACCGTCTATAGCTATTTCTCCATAACTTCCTCCTGTATCATAAGTAATAGCCTGACTGGCCGTATTATTTCCATCCATAATAATATTAATAAGACTAAGTCCTGCATCACCACTTATGTGGATAACCGTAGAGAGCAATACCGGCTTATCGGTTACGTTTACCGCCATTAGAACGATATCCTTATCCACATTCAAGGTGGAAATTTCATATGTTCCCGGATTTAAAGCCAATACATCACCGGCCATAGCAACATCCAAAGCGTTGGTTAGTTCCTCGGCTGTAGTAACTAGTGTTGCTTCCCCCAAGTCTCTGGGAGTAGTAAAGGACAACGTCCCTCTCGGAATATTCTTATTGTAGATGACTGCTGTATAATCTGTTTCTCCAGTCAATCCCGCGATAGTTGCTGATTGGGAAGTTATATCCTCTTCAGTCAAAGAATAACTGATATTCCCCGGAGTAATTTCAATATGAGTTACAGGGTTTTCGTTAGACTCCCAGTGTAATGTCACGCTTGAAGATAATAAGTCGCCATTTGCTATGGCAGTAAAAATTTGTTCCGGGTCTGTAGTTATAACGGTTTCGGTCCATTGGGAATCTTCAATATCAATTCCGATTGCTTTTACCCGTATCAAATAAGAGGTGTCACCCAGTAATCCAGATACAGTATATGAACCTCCTGTAATGTTCTCAATGGTCATAACGGCATTCCCCTCAGCTATTTCCCCTAAATACACTTCCAGAACATAGCTGTCGGCATGTTCACTCTCATTCCATGTAACTTCTGCATTCACATTATTTCGGATGCGTACACTCAATCCCGTTGGCGAAAGAATACGTTCCAGTTCCAGTTCATGGATTTCACCAATATCTCCGCATGATGTAACGGACACACTTCCTAACAGTAAAAATACCCATAGATAGAAGGGTTGTATCATTTGTTTCTTCATTGTTTCTATTATTTTGTTAATTATACCATGAATAATTCTCCAGTTGCGGATTGGCATCCAAATTGCATTGGAAAATAGGCCAATACATATATTGGTCTGGGTCACGCAGATAGATAGTTTCTATTTTTTCATCGCTCAGATTACTAACGCTGAACCATTGTGAACGGCCTCCTTCCGAATTTTGGCTGACAAACTCGTAACCGACAGGGTTTTCTATCGTTTCTCCATGATTCAGCCCGTAAATCTGTAGAGCACTTTCTGTATAAGTTGTCCCGTTTGCACTTCCATCATAATCTACAAGATTATAATACAGGAACGGGTTCAAATCACTATATTCACCTTCCAGTGCACGTAGACGATACATTTTCGCTTTAGCTTCATCAATCTTGCTTTTTAGCATATTCCAACGTATCAAGTCAGCCTTGCGCAACATTTCACCACAGAATTCGTAAGCCCGTTCATCTACAATCGCATTAAACATGGTATTTCGACTACTACTGGCTTCAGCAACATATTGGGTTACTTCGGTTCCCCAGTCTGTAGGGGAGAATGCTCGTTCACGAATTTTGGTAAGATAAGGTGCCGCAGCTAAGGGACCGTTTAACTCATTCTCTAGTTCAGCACGCATCAGGATTACATCTGCATAGCGCATATAAATTTTATTAACACCGTCATCCGAACCACTGATATTGCGGTTCATCCACTCATAACGCATTTTACCGAAGCACCAACTGTTAAGTGAACTGAGTTCCTGTCTGGCCGGATTGCTGTTATTCCAACGATAAGGGATACAGGTTACATCACGGCGCTTGTCACTTACGGCATAATCAAAAAAGAATTGCGGTGTAGGTCCTACCTGACCACCTTGGGCTACACTTACAAATTGGTCTGCAGCTAAATGGCGTACACCAAACGTATAAACCTGACGTCCGCGGGCTGAAGGAGAATTGGCAAAAGGAATCTCCCAAAGGGATTCACTGCCCGAAGTAATAACATCCTCACAATTCTTTCTGAAGATTTCCTCAAAATCGGATTCAAGGGTCACATATCGACCTTCCTGCTCCATCACTTCCCGACATGCTTGTAAAGCAATCGGATACAAAGTTTCTTTCAAAAGTTCCGGATCTGTACTTAAACGGACGGTACCGTCAGAACGTAGCGAATAACCAGCCGCCTGCATACAGACACGTGCAAGCAAGCCTTTGACAAAAGCACGGTTTATGCGTTCTACCGTGGAAGTAATTTCCGTTTCTGTTGGCCACGCAACCATGTCCTGAGCCTGTTGCAAATCGGCTATGATTTGTTTATAAATCACATCGCGGTCGGAACGGGGAATATTCGCCGTTTCCGAAGTGATAGGCTCAAAACGAGCAGGTACATCTCCCCATGCATTAATCAAATCAACATATGCCATGGCACGCAAAGTAAGAGCCTCCCCATATAGCTGTGCCATACGGCTATCTTCAAGGTCTGCATAAGTAGCAAGGCCTTGAATGGCCAGATTGGATTTTTCAATTCCCTGATATATATTTGACCAAGGTTCATTGGCATCAGACAAGTTCATCTGGCTATTGTTGGGAAATACGTTATAGTTCGCCATATACGCCTGGTCACGTGCATTCTGCGAACTATTATACCACTCGATATCAGTGTTCATACCGTACCAGGGAAGGTAGCGTGCGCGATAGTTTTGTTCCCCATAATAGGTGTAAATATTATTGATGGTTCCTTGGGCCAAATCATAAATTGAAAAGATATTGGCATCATCTAAAGAGGAAGGGGACTGGGTGTCAAGAAGATTATCTCCACAAGATGTGAGAAAAGTTCCTCCTAAAAGTGACAGAGCCATAAAGGCTGTATATATTTTCTTTTTCATATTCGATATCATATTAAAGGGTTAAATTCAAACCAACTACAAACTGGCGACTTTTTGGATAGGCTGAATAATCCACACCAGGAGTCAGAGCGGTACGCACACGTGTAGAAACCTCGGGGTCAAATCCGCTATAACCAGTTATACAGAAAAGGTTATATCCGGTTACATAGAAGCGTAAATTACTCAAACCTATTTTTTTAATTATGTTTCTGGGCATGGTATATCCCAAAGACAATGTGCTTAGACGCAGAAAGGAACCATCCTCTACAGCCCAACTACTCAATACATTTTGATTCATCCATGGAGACCACATGGTAGTATTGGCGTTCATTGCAGCAAGTTCATCCAAATCATTGCTGATAGTACCATCGGCACGCAGATTTGTCCACCTTTTGCCATCTGCCATAATATCAATCATGTTACGGTATCTGGTATTGGTTCCTCCCGTTGTATATTCTATCTTGTTGGCGTTATAGACATCATTACCAATGCTGTAAGTGAAATTGGCTGTCAGATCAAAACCATACAAGCGGACATTAACACCGAAACCACCGCTGGCATCAGGATTGGTATCACCGATGATAGTACGGTCTGATGAAGTTACAAGATTATCTCCACTTCCGTCTGTATTCTGTAGTTTCATGGCACCGGGACGCAATTGTCCTGGACCTATAATGGCTGAATTGTCAACAACACCTTCTTTCAATATCCATCTGTTAGTTGATTCATCATAGTGATCAAAATCGTTTGCTTCATAACGTCCGGCATTCACATAGCCTATAATCTGTCCAACAGGATATCCTGGACGCACTACATAATCCGAACCAATCTCGGTGGAAGCCCACCCTGAAGAAGCCGAATATTCCGACAAACTACCCAACGAAATAACTTTATTCTTGTTGAAACCAATATTGCCATTAAAACTTAAACCAAAATTTTGCTTGTCTATAGCTATCCAGTTCAGAGAAATCTCCCAACCTTTGTTCTCTGTCTCGCCCAAGTTACGGTATTGGCTGTCATAGCCTGTTCCTGACACTGGAAACTCAATCAAAAGGTCTTTTGTCGTATTCCAATAATATTCGATTGTACCATTCAGACGACTCCCGAACAGGTTAAAGTCCAAACCAAGATTGCGTGTATAAGTGGTTTCCCAAGTCAAATCGGGATTGGCCATATTCGAACCTGTCGTCCAAAAATTGGAAACGTTATTCATCCATCCCAATGCAGACCCAGTACCCGAAGCCCATATCGTCCGCGTCTGGTCGCTCGGAATGTTATTATTTCCGGCAGTACCATAGCTTATTCGAAGTTTCAAATCGTCCAACCAATCTTTAGTGGAATGCATGAAATTTTCAGAAGATATTCTCCATGCCAAAGCAGCCGATGGGAAAAATCCCCAACGGTTGTTTGCCGAGAACTTAGAAGAACCGTCAGCACGAAACGTGGCAGAAAAGAGATATTTGCTTTGATAATCATAATTGATACGTCCAAAATAAGACAGCAATACGTCATCGGCGTTAGTGAATTTATTTGTGTCGTAGGCCGTGCCCTGGCTAGTTAAGGTAAATGCTTGTTCGGAAGTGAAAAGGGCAGGATAATAACGGACCTCATCCGTATCCACGCTACTTTTTATCCGGATAAGTTCTTGGCCCGCCAAAATATCCAAATGATGGTCTTTATTCTTGAACAGCCCCTTGAAATCATAACTAAGTGTATTGGTATTGCGGAACGTATTCCTTTCACGCTGACCAAAAACTGCAATGGGCTGGTTATTGCCACGATCACGGGAATAATACGTGGTAACTCCATAAAAACGTTTATCCTTGAAATTGTAACGTTGCAAACCAAGGTCTGTTTTAAAACGGAGATTTTTGATAATCGTCCACGTGAAGCTACCGTTATAGTCATAAGTCTGACGGGACTGTTGACGATCATTGTCAGATACGGAAGTCATAGGGTTTATCAAACGTAAATCGGGGTCATATCCTTCACTGAGACCGGAATAGTTGAAAGGGGGATAAATCATCACATTTTTTAAGCGGGAGTCTGCCGATGAAATCTCATTGTTTGATTCATTGGCTCCCGCACCATTTATACTTGTATCCGAATAGCGAGCTGAGAAATCGAAGGAAACTGACTGCACCGGCTTATAGTTCAGTTTTAAACTGAAGTTATCACGTTTGAAACTGGACATCTGCATGATTGCTTTATCATCAATGTGAGCATAGTTGAATGAAAATTTCATTTTGTCGCTCCCTCCGGTTACACTCAAATTATGATTGAATGTATGTCCCGTACGTCCAAACACTTGTTCTTGCCAGTCGTTAGTGGGAACACCATCGTATACATCTATATCTTGATAATTGCCGAAGATGCTGGTATATTCCTGTGGATTAATCCGGTCTGGGTCACTACTATTCAACATCGCAAGTTCGTACTGCCATTTTACATAGTCCTCGCCACTCAGTGTTTTCAGTTTCGTTGCCATTTTCTTCCAAGAATAATAAGCATTGTAATTTACCTGGATTTTCCCTTCCTTGCCACTTTTAGTAGTGACAATGATAACCCCATTGGCACCGCGTGAACCATAGATGGCTGTCGAGGATGCATCTTTCAGTACCGATATGTCTTCAATTTCAGAAGCGGGAATATCACTTATACTCTCAACCGGAAATCCATCCACAATAAAAAGTGGAGTGTTGTCACCGGTAATGGAACCGCCGCCACGCACACGAATCTTCATTTCTGCATCGGGGGAACCTTCCGTTGTTGTAATTTGTACGCCGGCCATTTTTCCGGACAATGCCTCAGTTGCCGTAGAAACAGGAACAATGGTCAAAGCATCAGCATTCACAGTTGCCACGGAACCGGTTATATCCTTTTTTTTCATTGTTCCATAACCAACCACTACCACCTCTTCCAATGATTGCGCATCCTCATTCATTGTCACATTGATAATAGACTGGTTATTCACCTTAATTTCCTGACTGACATATCCGATATAAGAAAAGACCAGTACATCGGTACTCTTGACATCATTGACAATATAATTACCGTCAATGTCAGTTATTACTCCGTTTGTTGTTCCTTTTACAAAAACGTTGGCACCGATAACCGGCTCCCCTGATGTGTCTTTCACAATCCCCTTTATGGCTTTGGTTTGCGCTAAAGCCATCAGACAGAATATCATCATTATAGTTAGCAATGACATTCGTTTCATCTGAATTTTCCAATACATAATGTAAAGTTTTAGTTAATGAATAAATTAATTCTAAGGTTTTCAAGGTTTCTACATAATCTTTTCATTTAAAATCAGGCATTAAGAAATAATGAATTATGTATTATATTTGTTATATGGCATGCTTCCCTATAATCGCAATTCTTTACCTGTGATTTTTACTTCCTGTGTCTGCATTCCGACAAAAGAAATGACCAGCATTTGTGCCGATACCGGCAAATTCTGAAAGGAAAATCGTCCTTCCACATCGGTTATCGTGCCGGTTGTGGTGCCTTTCACAAGGACGGATGCGCCAATAATTGGTTTCCCGTCTTCGCTGGAAACGACAACACCATTCACTTGAGAGGTCTGTGCGGTCGCCTGCCCGATTCCCACGAGCAGGCTGATCATAAACAGCATTAATCTTTTTCGCATACTCAAAATGTTAAAGTTAGACATACTTGTTTCTTCCATTTCTGTTGCAACTTAGTGGAAATCAGGCAGGTTTATCCCATATAGATCATATTTCATGTCCTGGTGAAACATCCTGCCGTGATGATGCTGCAAAATTAAATACTATTCCACTCTTGCTACTTACACAAAATGCCGTTATATATTCCATTTTTACAGAATGTTGTTTTTGGGTGTTATTTTCTTGTAATTTATTATCAAAAAAATGCGATTATCGACGATTTGAATTTGATTTACAAAAAACTGCCAATTTTGTTAAATTGGCAGTCGATGGAGTATGACGTTCATGAACCTTACATGATATTATTACGAAAACTCTTTATAATAGATTTGGCATAACTATTTCAACACTTCAATCCATTTCCGCAAATCACTTTCCAGCGTTTCCATACGGTCGAAATGTTTCTCATTGGAACTGAAACGGAATTCGCGGGCATTCTCCACACGTGCGCCGTTCTTCTTTGCGATGTCGGACATATCCTTGATGACACTACCGGGCCAGCCGGCATTTGTCATAAATGGAATTACCACCTTACCGGTGAAATCGTTTTCTGATAAGAATGTCAATACAGCCGGAGCCATCTTGTACCACCAGGTTGGCGTACCTACAATGATGCGGCCGTAATCGTTCATTTCTACTCTGAGCGGCCTTAGTTCAGGCTTGTAGCCACGTTTGACCTCCTCCTTTCCTTGTGCCACCACTTGATTGTAGTCTGAAGGATAAGGAATCTGTGTCTCTAATCGTACCAAATCACCGCCGACCTCATTGTGTACTTGCTCGGCAATGCGTTTCGTATTGCCTGCTGTAAATGAAAAATAAACAATCAAAGTTTTCATGCTATCTTTATTTTCTGTTAGTCTGTAATCCTGAGCCGTGACAGATATTGTCATTAGGCTGCATATCAGTATCAATAGTTTTCTCATATACTATCTACTATTTTTCAGATACAAAATTAGGATGAATTGTCCGAAACCGGGATAATCGGATTACAGATAAAACAACCCGAATCACGGATTTATTCTCCATCCGTCCCCGTGATGTTGATTTCCCGCAACCATGAGCGCACATCGTCTGCCGAACCGGCTGCATTGTTACGCGATATGCTGTATCCGCTGACCATCGTTGCAGCGGGTTCCAGTTCGGCTATATCGGTGAGCGTCCCTGACCATCCGCTGCCTCCATGCGTGGAGAACGGGATGAGTGTCTTGCCGCTGAAATCATACTGGTCGAAGAAAGAATACATCGCCATAGGCATCTGGTACCACCAAATGGGGTAGCCAACAAAGATAACATCGTAATCGTCAAAATTCTCTATGCGTGTGGAGAGTTCGGGATGGACATTGTTCTGCCGCTCCTGATTCGCCTGATCTGCAAGGTCATCGAAATTCCCAGGATAAGGTTGTGCGGTCTGTATTCTCACCATGTCGCCCCCGGTCTCCTCGCCGATGACGGTTGCCACATACTGCACGCTGCCATACACATCGCCGTTTACGACAAGCCGACTGGCAGAGGTGGAAGCATCCACACCGTCAGGTAAAGGTTCGGAGAAATAGGCTATCAGGATGTTGTGGTTCGTGCCAGGCACAACTTCTTCCACGTCGCCGGGAATATCTTCATTCTCATCGTTGGAACAGCCATTAAACAGGCATGTCCCTAAAAGCAAGGCTGTAAATAGATAATACTTTTTCATCGTTTTATGTCTTTATTGGATTATTGTTTCTATGTGCAAAGGTACGATGGTAGCGGCAACCAATGCATACACAAAACACGGGTTGAAAAACCATTTTTGCGGAAAAGTGAAGAAATGTATGGGATTACTCCGGTCCATGTCGAACACATTTTAACGATGCCTAACCATATTCACGGTTTCATCAATGGATTACGCTGTTTTTTAGTAACTTCGCATCAAATTTTCCTTTAGCAAATGAGAATGAATGATATATTGAATATTGATACAGTCTATGACTATAACCACATGCTTGGCATGGACACCGTGAATCCGCTGGTTACAGTGGTGGATTATTCTTCAGTGGACAAAATGAACTACATACACAAAAGCTATGGGGTGTATGCCGTGTTTTTGAGAGATAATTTTATAGGGGAAGTTCATTACGGAATGGACAAATACGATTATCAGGAAAACGGACTTATTTTTATTGCACCGGGGCAAGCGGCTGGCGTACACGATGTCGCGGACACTCCTCTAAAGGGATGGGCAATGCTCTTTCATCCGGATCTTATCAGGAATACGCCTTTGGAGAGCAGGATGAAAGAATACGTGTTCTTCTCCTATTCGGTGAACAAGGCACTCCAATTATGGAGAAAAGAACGTCATCTGATAATCAATCTTCTAATAATGATAAGGAAAGAATTGGCGCATGACATAGACCGAAACAGCAAACATATCATTGCATCGTTCATTGAAGTGCTGTTGAATTATTGTCTGCGATTTTATGACCGTCAATTTGCAGGCCGAACACCTGTCACGACAAACATATTGGGGCGCTTTGAACATTTGCTTGATGATTACTATACAACCGGAAAAGCTCGCCGGGAAGGTATTCTGACAACGGCTTATTGCGCCCAGAAATTGCATATTTCTCCGAATTACTTCGGTACGCTTATGAAAAATACAACAGGAAAGACGGTCAAGGAACACATTCAGATTCGGGTCGTGGAACAGACCAAGCATTTGATTGCGAATACAGACAAGACCATCAGTGAAGTCGCATACGAATTGGGATTCAGCTATCCACACCATTTGAGCCGCATATTCAAAAGAATTACGGGATATAGCCCTAATGAATATAGGGAAGGAATAAAAACACTTATTCGTATCACTTGATATAGAATAGAAATCTAAGATAGATTCCTCATTATCACCGATGGTATGCTCCTTTATCTTTGACCAAAATGACTTTTAATTGCGGATCAGATAACATTTTTCGTCCTTGCGGCGATAACAAAAGTTGTAACTGTGTTTTCCTATGTTCCCATGTCAACAAGTCAATGGAACGACCTAATCTTTCCCTTATCGTCCCATACCAGAAACCGGGAAAAGACAAGGCACATACGGTCTTTTCATCTGCAATTCTTTGTAACTCCTTAATGTACTTATGTTTTTCTTCTTCGTTCAATTCGCAAGGAGATTCATAAGTGACATAGAATGACGTATAAAAACCGTTTTTTGTAAAAATATCCAATGATTTCCAGTCTGGGCTTTCAATAATCAGGCGTTCTTTGCTTATATGGTAGTGCTTTGCCAATCTTTGTAAGGAAGACAGCATGGATTCTTTGTTTTCCGAAGTCAGGTTTTTAATGTCCAGCCATATTTTACCACTGTGTTCCTTCATATATGCAAAATAAGCGGACAGGTTTAAGCCAATACTCTCATTCTTATCATGGGTTACATCAAAAGTCCGATTGTTAAGGAAAATGACATCTACCTCTATGTTGGGATATTGACGATGCTTTTCCCATAGCTTTTCTATGGAATTACACCGATGAAGCCATATCTTATCCGGATAATTGCCCACATCTTTTGCTCCAATAAACAAGACGCAAAACAATATTCCGGCAATAGCGGATAAGATATTCTTCATCAATTTCATTATTTGTTTTTTCTTGGAAGTAGCATTACCCTGTTTCTATTACTCTGTAGTATCTGATTGGGTTTTACCAGTCATCAAATACCTAATGAGCAAATATCCCCCAAACACCTGTAACAACATTCCCGGTACACCGATGCGGAAATCCTGTGCGGCAAGATAGAAGTCGCCCTTCATTGCCCATTCGCCCAAAGTGCCTAAGACCTGATAAGTAAGCACTACGAGAGCAAGCAGCGGAAAAGTTATACGTTGGCTGCGATGAGCCGTCACTCCGGCAGCCAATGCCAGCAGTACGGATTTCAGCAGGATGCCTGGCAACACGGCAGGCATGGGCATCCCGAACAGCCAAGAGTTCACAACGGGCGAAGCGATGGCCGTAAGCAGTCCCACACGCCAGCCATATTTGTAAGCCCCGACGAGGGTGAAGAAATAGATAGGCAGCCACGTCACTCCGCCTTGAGGGATGAGATGAAAGAGTTGCGGCATAATGATGTTGCCCAAAACGAACAACGCGGCTGCCAGATAGGTTTTCACATTATCATACTCCAATGAATAGAGTTTTACGGTTGTTGTCTGCATGATATTCTTATTATTATATAGGTTTATAAATGTAATTTGAATCCACCCATTGCCGTGAAGCCGGGCATCTCGTAGCCACGGTTGATGGTGTAGCGGGTATCGGTGATATTGTCAAGCGTGGCAAACACTTCGAGGAAGCGGAATGCCTTGTAAGTGAATTTCAGGTTGAGCAGCGCATAGTCCTGATGCTCCATGTCGTCCGACACGTACAGTCCGCCGATGCCGCGCAGTTCTGCATCCACAAGCAACTTCGGCAATGCCTGCCAGCCGATGCCGAGGTAATACTGATTTTTAGGTGCGGCAGTCAGGTTGTCGAGCGAAGTATGCAGGTAGCTGTATGTGGCGCGCAGGGTCAGTTTGTCCGTCGGACGGCTGTTTGCCGACACCTCGATTCCCTTGTTCCGGAAGCTGCCCGTGTTCACGTTCTTCATGTCCACGGTCTGAATCATGTTGCTGCCCTCGCTGAAATAGCCAGTCAGGTCGATACCGAAGTAACGGGAGAAGGTCTTGCCGATGGTCACTTCATAGTTCATCATGTTTTCCGAGTCGAGGTCTGGATTGGCAGGACGGTAAAGGTACATCTCGCGGAACGACGGGTTGCGATAACCCTTGGCGACGGAGGCTGTCAGCATCCACCCTTTTGCCGGGTGCAGCACAAAGCCGCCTTGCGGAATCCACTGCGTGGAGAAACGGTCACTGTTTGCCATGCGCAGTCCGGCATTCAGCACCAATACACCATTGAACAGTTCCTGCGACAGTGTGGCGTAGGGCGAATACTCCGTGATGCTCTTGCGGCTGATGGTGGTCATCGAGCCTTCGGTGTGTTGTGTACCTCCCGATACGGGAATCTTGCCCGTATAGGTATCGAAGTCGAATCCGAGCGTGGCTGCCGCACCTGTCCACGGGCGGAAATTCTGATAGGCAAGCACACCGAAACGATCGTCCAGGCTATGGAAGTGACGCGGGTCGTCAATGAAGTGATTACCGTAGCTGTAATAGATGCGCACGTTGCCGTTCGTCGAGCCGTAGTAGTTGGCAAGCGAGAGCGATGCCTCGCCGCGCGTGATGTTCTGATGGTAGATGTCCGTCGATTCAGGGTCTTCCAGCCGAGGATAGATGGGGTCGTTGCCGATGAAGTTCATCAGCGAGTAGTCGGCACGCGCCTTCCAGCGGTCGCTGAAGTCGTAGCCCACTTTGGCGTAAAGGCTCTTCTGGTTGAAGTCAAAGTCCGTCTGTGTGCCGTCCGTGCGGTCGTAGCCGAGGGAGACGAGCGAGGAGAACTTGCCGAAGCGCAGGGTGTTGGTGAGCGACGAACGCCACGTATTGTACGAGCCGTATTGCGAAGTGAGCGTGGTGTGTACCCCGTCCTTGTCGGCATTCTTCGTGATGACGTTGATGACACCTCCCATTGCGTTTGAGCCATAAAGCACCGAACCGGGACCGCGCAACACTTCCACCCTGTCCACGTATTCCGTCTCGTAGAAGTCCGCCACGTGGTGCGAGTAGATGCCCGCAAACTGCGGCTGCCCGTCCAGCATCATCAGCACGCTGTTAGTAGGCGAGCCGCCCACACCGCGAATCTTGATGCCTCCCGAACCACCCGTGCTTACTCCGAAGCCGAAGATGTTCCGTTCAGACACGAACATGCTCGGCACGCGCCCCGACAGGGCAGAGAGCAGTTGCGACTGTCCCGTAGCTTCCAGTTGTACATTGTTCACGGTGTTGACGGTATAGGGCAACAGGTTGCGCCCCGTAGCCTGATTGCTTCCTGTCACCACCACTTTGCCTATCTGATATACACGGGTAGAGTCTACGGCAGTTTGCGCTGAAACGATGTTTGACGGGAGCAGCGCAGTGCACAATGATGCGCTACCTATAAACAACTTTATCATTATATTGTCTTTGCTCATTTAATTTTTAATATTAGAATTATTTCTACAATCGAAAGAGATTTATAAGTGACCCCAAATTGTCCTATAAGAATCAAAAAATTGTCTTATAAGGATTTCCTGAATCTTATATAATTACTGATTATAAATATTTACAGGCTGTCTTTCTGCGTATTTTTATTATTTCAACGCCCATTTTACTGATGTAAATTGTTTTATAAATAATTTCTTCCCAAAAACTTACGGATTACGGGCAGGCACTCTGCGGCTGTCGCATAATCCATGCACAGTTGTTCCACAGGGCAAATACCGTCGTCTGTACGGTTGATGATGTTAGGCACTTCCTGCCCGAAACGGACGGTTATGCCGCTCTTGTGAAACAGATTGAGTGCAGGCGTACTAATGACTCCGGCATACACTTCCTGTACACCTCCCAACACCATGAGTGCCGCCGCACCTTTACCTACTACCTTGTCGGCAACAGAAGCCTCCCGAAGAAATCCGGGATTGTTCGTCAAAAGCACATACAAATCAGAGATTCCACGTCCGTTAAAAGTACAGACTTCTCCATTGGCAACCACCAGTGAATGGTGTCCGTTATATAACAAACTTATTAAATCTTCCATTATAGTTTCCCTTGTTTCAACTGTTCCACAAAAAGGTCTATCCGTTGCATCTGTGCCGGAATGTCGATGTTCTGCGGGCAATGGTGCACGCACTGATTACAGCCGATGCAGTGGTTCGCCTGACGAAGACGGGGAACGCTGCGGTCGTAACCCACAAGGAAGGCACGACGGGCACGGCGATAGTTCTCATCCTGCGAAGAGGAAGGCAAGTTGCCTTCGTTGATGCATTTGTTGTAGTGAGCGAAGATGCCCGGAATGTCCAGCCCGTAAGGACAAGGCATACAATACTGGCATGCCGTGCAGGGCACTGAAGGGTATTTCAGCATCGTCTGCGCCGTGTCTTCCAGCAGGGCGAGTTCTTCGTCCGTACAGAGGTCGAGCGGAGCGAACGTGCAGATGTTGTCCTGTAAATGCTCCATGTAGGTCATGCCGCTCAGTACGGTCAGCACCCTTGGAAACGAGGCTGCGAAGCGGAACGCCCACGAAGCGATGCTATCTTCGGGGAGATGCTGTTTGAGACGTGCATTCAAGTGGTCAGTCAGTCCTGCGAGACGACCACCCAATAGTGGTTCCATGACCACCACTGGGATATTTCGTTTGTCAAGTTCTGAGTAAAGGTATTCCGCATTGAAGTTAATGCCTGACGCATGGCGATAGTCTATGTAGTTCATCTGAATCTGCACGAAATCCCAATGAAACTCGTCATGGCGTGAGAGCAGATAATCGAATGCCCGGATGTCGCCGTGGTATGAGAAGCCCAAGTTGCGGATGCGTCCCGCCTCGCGCTCCTTTAGCAGGAAGTCGAGCAAGTTATTGTCGAAGAACCGCTCCATCAGCGTGGGCAGACCTTCGCCCATTCCAACGATATGCAGCAGGTAGTAGTCGATATAGTCTGTCTGCAAATCACGGAATGAGTTGCGGTACATCTGCACGGAAGCGTCTAATAGCTCCTGCGGTGATAGTCCTTGACCTACCAAACGGTGGTTGGACATCTTGGTGGCGATGTAGTAGGAATTGCGGGGATGCCGTTTCAAGGCAATGCCCGTTGCTTTCTCCGAAAGTCCCCGACAATAAGGCGGTGCGGTATCGAAATAGTTGATTCCATGCGCAAGGGCATAATCAATCAAGGCATTGACAGCTTCCTGATCGATGATTTCGCCGTTGCTGTCATCGGCAGGCTTCATCGGCCAGCGCATACAGCCGTACCCCAAAACGGAAACCTTTTCACCGGTTTTCGGATTGGTACGGTAGGTCATACTGTCGGTCGGGACCTCGCCTTGTGCCATCCGGCCGGCAACCATCGGATTGTTCTTCGTGTCGCAGCCCGCCAAAGCGGTTGTCGTGGCGGCTGCACCTATGCCGAGACGTTTCAGGAACTCTCGGCGGTTTATATCTTTCTGCTCACTCATTGTTCTTTATTTTATATGATTCGATGCCGTTCATGCCCTTCGACGTAGATGGCACTGAACGGACGTGCCGAACAAAGATTCTCGCAAGCTCCGCAGCCGATGCAACGCTCGGTATTCACTACCGGGATACGGGGTGAATCCTCCATATCCGGATTGGACGAAACCATCAGTATGGCCCCTGCCGGACAATGCCGGGCACAGTTGCCGCAATCCACACCATCGGTCAGCGGGATGCAGTTCTCCTTTACCCATACAGCGTGGCCAATCTGGATAGCCGATTTGTCTGCTGCTGTGATTTTCAGGATAGCCCCCGCAGGGCAAACCTCCGAACACTTCGTGCATTCAGGACGGCAATATCCTCGTTCGTAGGAAGCCTCCGGCTGCATCAAGGTTTTCAGTTTCGTCGAGGGACGGAGCACACCGTTGGGACAGGCCGATACGCAGAGTTGGCAGGCCGTACAATGCGTGGCCATATTGCGCAGGCTCTGTGCTCCGGGAGGAACAATCGGGGTTGCGCGGTCGGGTATTTTCTTGTCGGCAATGACGGCCAATCCGCCATCCACTTTCTTCTCCTGTGCTTTCAGCGTAGCGGTCGCCGCGACAAGAGCCGTTGCCGTTAAAAAATTGCGGCGGGCGTTATCTATCTGGTCACTTCCTATTTTTTGTACGGTATTCTCTGTCGTCCGACCTTCAGGTTTTCTTGATCTCAACCTGTATTTGATAGCCCCATGCTTGCAAGTGTTGATGCAATCCATACAAGTCACACAACGGCTGTAATCTACCTGATGTTCTTTACCATCAATACACGCCGCCTTGCATTTGCGCGAACAGAGTCCACACCCATTGCACTTGCTCTCGTCAATCGTGATGCGAAACAATGAGAATCGGGAAAGGAACCCGAGCACCGTTCCTACCGGGCAAATCGTATTGCAATAAGTCCGTCCGTTCCGCCACGCGAGCACGAAAATCACAATGAATGTCGCAGCGGCGATTATGAAAGTCGGCAGGCTCTTCATCCACACTTCCGTTTCATAAAAGGCATAGCTGTCTGCCCGCTCGGCGAAATAGGCCAACAAGTTGTTGCCCCAGCGGTACAGCGGGGCGAACAAATTGGAAGCGATACGTCCGTAAGAACAGTACGGAGCAAGCAAGGCTACGAACGAGCCGATTCCTGCAACCAGAGTCACGATGAACAGCCCCAGTACACCGTAGCGCAGCCATTTCTTTTCCGGGGAATAGGAGAAGCGATACCGTTTCTTTTTCCGTTTGCCGCTTACCCATGATACGATGTCCTGCATCACACCTAACGGGCAGATGACCGAGCAATAGACCCTGCCAAACAACAGTGTCAGCAGAACCAACGCAACGACCACGCCGACATTCAGGGCAAGCAACGCGGGCAGGAACTGTATCTTCACTGTCCAGCCCAACCACGCATGTATTGTTCCCGTAAAATCAAGGAACAGGGCCGTGACCGCCAGAAAAAGCAGTACGGCAAGCGTAATTCTTATCTTTCTCAGCATATTGTTTTCGTCTTATCGGTTATCATAGTTTCTGATTATTCGCTCGCTTGATGTCCATCAACGAAACATGTTCGTTGCGGTAGCGGGCGTTCGGATTCGCTTCGCCGCGTCCCAACAACGGGTCGGTTTCGTTTTTGGCAAACTGGATGGCCTTCTGCGGGCAGTTCTGTATGCACGCAAAACAGAACTCGCAGTCGCCCTGCATCTTTACGCCCTGCGAACCCAATTCATAATTACCTCGCGGGCAGACGGAAACGCAGACACCGCAACCGATGCAAGCATCAGTCACGGTGAAATACTTCTCGCTCTTCATCAGGAAACCAATTTCGGGGTCCAACCCTGTATATGCCATGAAGCCCCGGTGCATTTCGCGTTCTTCCTCTGTCACCGGTTCGTGCCAACGCTTTTGGGCAGTAAGGTCTGCGATTATTTTATCTAAGTTCTCTGGGATATGTTTATCTATCAAAATCTGCTCATTCATATCGAAGTTCGGCAGCCAGTTGTCCACCATGACAAGCGTATTGATATAGTTGAATGCATTGCCGGCCTTTCGTGAAATCCCGTCCCATATCTCCACTGCATCACACTTCCTTGCGCCGTAAGTGAGAATGGCAAACTTATATGCGGCCTTCAGTTTTGCTTTCTGGATAAACTGCCGGACCATGTAGGGCGGCATGTGCCCATAGATGGGATAGACAAGTCCTATCTCGTCTGCTTCGATTTCAAACTTCTTTTGCTTCATCAGTTGCGGAATACTCAACAATTCCGTACCATCCTTTGCCAACTGCCGCGCTACATACAGGCAGTTGCCCGTACCCGTGAAATATAGAATAACGCGTTTTTTCACATTCTCCCCGCAAGATGCCAGAGAGAACAAACCTGAGGAGGCGACAGCAGTGCTGATAACAACTGTTCCCATGCGCTTCAAGGCATCCCGGCGGCTCATTTTATTATCTGTATTCATATACCTGATATTCAATGGTTATTGTAGTCTGTTGTTTTTTGCAAAGATAGACGATGCACTCAAGGATAACCTTATAGAAATTACGGGAGATAGTGTCATTTTTACGGTATATTTCCTGTTTTTGTTGTCTCAGAAAAATACAGATACAATTCCACTTTGGTATGTCGATTGGCTTCCATCGGTACATAGTCAGCAATTCCGCCTCTGCTGGCTTTGACAATCATGCTGGACGGAACTCCACGCCGTTCCAATTCAGCAGCGATAAACCCGGCCCTCGACACACTCAATGAATCATTGACGGCAGGTGTCCCCGTGGAGTTGTCGGCAGCACCTGTCACCCTTACCGACAACCCGTGTTTCTTTGCCACCCGTGCCAATTCATCAAGATTGAGCATTTGCGAAGCATCTGTCAGTTTGTCCGAATTGAGGGAGAAAAAGAAATAGACGGGAGAGCCGATACATTCGCTTCCGCCGGATGCAAGGGCGGCATATATTCCGGACGTGAATACGGTATCGGTATCGGAAAGATTGCCGTTCCCGCCTCCGCTTCCATTGACGCCGGACATGCCGTTTTGATTAGCAGCCGTCAGGGTGTCTGCCTGTGCATCTCCGTATGAATCCTCGCCCTCAAGAAGCGACTTCCCGTCCCAATGCCTGTTTCCCAACCTCGCCCGGAGCGAATTTAATCCGCTGTAATTGTTCACGGGATATTGGCGTCCGGTAGCGTCCTCGTCCCCGAACAGATGGCTGTACGTGTCGAGCAGGCCTTCGATTTCCAGTATCTTCTTCAATTCGGCAAGCGTCCGCCTGTCTTGATCGATACGCCCCTTGGCACGGTTGTTCTCCTCCGACAGGAAGTTCACGTAGTCCGTGAGCCATTCGTCCCTGCGGATGTAGGGCGTGGCGTCTATCGCACGCTTCCATCCGGTCTGCCCGATGTGGAACGTGAACCCTGCTGAGAGCGACACCATGTGGTCGCCGAGACGGTTCGCCCTGCCATACCCGTCGAAGTCTTGGAACGTGGTCATGCCGGAAAGTTCCAGCATGGCGCTTACCCTTTTGGAAATACGGTATTCTCCCTGTACGCCGTAGGAAACCGCGAACGGATTATGCCCATTGGTAGCATGGTGCAGTAGCCCGACACCTGCGAAGGGTGCGAGACTCCAGCGTACCTGTTCCTGCCGGGAGTACCTGTGACCAAACACATTCCATAGCAGATCCGCATGGATGTGGTGATAGTCCTGTGTGGATAGCCGGGCGTCCCTGAACTGCAGGCCGCTGTAATTTATCCGTGCGCCGACAGACGGCGTGAACCACTTGCCGACAGCGAGGCTGTACGAGGGTTTCATCCGCCCGAACAAGTCCTCACAACCGAGCGGGGTGCCGAGAAAAGCGGTCGTGCCTCCGGCAATGCTGACAAACCAGTTGCCGCTTCCGCGAGCCGGAAGTACCACTCCGTCGAGATAAGCCAGCGGCATTGATTGGAGCTGTTCAGTGACAGCATGATGGGACGTGTATCGTACAGTGTCCTCTTGTTCGGGTTGGCTATTTGCCCATGTCTGTATCGAGCAAAATAGCGCAAAAATAAAAATGATTTGTTTCGTCATATATTGATGATTTTATGTTATACATTTGATTTATTTACGGGATTATCCGCCATTTACCGCTTGGACTTTTTGCCGATGCTCGGACGCATCATACGACTTGCCATCCTCATGCAGCGGAGCGCCCACGCCCGGTTGTCTTCATCATCGTCGCGCCCCCATTTAAGGTCGCTTCCGCCGCCTCCGCCGCCATGTGTTTCGGCAAATGTGGTGGCATCATCGACCATGCCGAGAAAGAGCATCGTCGCGCAGTGCATGACTTCCGTACCCTGTTCCGCGATGGACTGTACGAGTGTACCGTCAAACAGTTGCCGTTCTGACACGCCCATCTGTGCCGACACGTTCCGGAACTCGCTGACCACACTTTCCAACAGGACATCCTTTAACAGGTTGTCCACCTTGGAGTGTACGTCGTGCGAATACCGGTAGGCTTCTTCCTTGAGTTCTTCCGTGCGTTCCTCAATGGCACTCATGTTCTCTTTCAGGTCGGCGAGTTGTCGGTCAGCCGCCTGCAACTTGCCTTGTTTGTCTGCCAGTTGCCGGGTGATTCCTTGCAGCTCTTTCTCCAAACCTTGAACCTGCACGGCCAATTGCACTGCATCCCCCTTGTTCGCTTTCAGGTCGCTTTCGGCTGCCGATAGCTCCGCCTCCTTTTCGGCTTTCGCCTTTTCGAGGTTCTCTACCATCGTCGTAAGACCTTTTACCCTGCGTTCTGCCAGCCGGATTTCCGATTGCAGGGAGGACAACACTTCCTGATGACGGCCAATCCGTTCCTCCATAGTCGTGCATTCCTCCGACAGCATACGGCGGTATTCCTCGGTCGTGCGGTGCCGTGCGCCGGTCTCGGCGATACTCCGTCCTCTCGACATTCCCCATTCCGTATTGACTTCGGCGAAAAAGTCGGTATGGAGCTGTTTCATCCGTTCGCTGTACTCGAACTTGTCCTTTCCGGCGAATATCTCCTTGTACGCAAACTTGCCGTCCTTGATTGGCAGAAGCGTACAGTGGACGTGCGGGTTCAACTCGTCCAAATGTACAATGAAGGCGGCTATGTTCTGCTCGCCGTATCTGCGGCTCACGAACGAATAGACATCTTTCGCCCAGCGTTCGATGTCGCCTTTCCTTTTGATGCGTGAATTGTCCGCGCCCTCCTCAAAATCCACCTGCTGCGTGCCGAACGCCAACTCGTGCATCCGCTCTCGCGAACCTCCGAAGATGATGTTCACGACCGTGCGGTATTTCGGCTCCACCAGCCCCTCATTGGGGTCCTTGATGCCACGATGTTTCAAGATGTCGGCCATACGTTTGGGAATGCTCCGACTCGTGTCTATGGGGCGTATTTTTCCACCGGGAGCAATCTCGAAGTTCAACTGTTTGCGCGTCGGATCGTAGTTGCCTTTTTTCATGGCGTACTTTTCCGCCTTTTCGCTGCGGTTACGCTGATGCTCGTTGCTTTGGGCGGTGGTGATGCCTTTCGACACCTGAACGTCAAGCACTTGTTTTGCATTTGCCATATTGTTTTCGTATTATTTCGGTCAATCCACCGTGTCCCAGCTTGCTGTTCCAAAGGACACCCTTCCCACCGACGTAAGGCAGGTGGGGTATTAGGCTCCCCACTCCCTCTGTTCCGTGGCAGGCGGGCAAGCCCGCGTGCCTGTTATAACTGGCAAGGTTCCCGACCGGGACCAAAGGCGAATCGTCCGGGGTTATACATTCGGTTTGCGGTCTCCGGTCTGATACGCCGCTTCCTGTGCCCTCGCGGCGAGCGCCATGAAAGGCTTGGAAAGCGCATCGAAAATCTCCTTGTCGTCATCGTCGAGATTGTCTTCCTCCGCTTCGGGATCGAGAATATACTTGGCGAGCAATCTCGAAATTTCAACGATGCCCGTCCAGTCTCCGTCGAAGCGGGTACGGAAGTCTTCCAAAAATTCCGAACCGTTGTCGAACCTTCGCTTGCGTAGCGCCCGCTGCATGGCGGCATGGGCGATACATTCCAAAGCGGTCGTGCAGATTTTTACGGCCCGTTCGTCATCACTCGCGGCCAAATTGACAGAGGAGAAGTTGTCCAGTTTCGGGCAAATGCCGGGTACGCCTGTCTCGGTCATCGCCTGACGGACGAGCAGCTCGCACTCGTATCCGATGTCATCGAGTTCCGCTTTGCCGATTACCCAGTCGGACAATACCGCACGCAGTTGGTCGGCAAGGCCGGGTGTTTCCTGTACATTGTGTGAATCCGCAGGATGTCCGGTTTGCAAGGGCATGGTGATGATGACGCTTTTCGTCAGCCGGGTGCGTTCCAACTGTCCGAGCGCTTCGAGCGTGTCCAGAAACGAGCGGACGGTAGCGCGATGCCAGTGCCACTCCGAGGCGAGGTCGGAAACGGTTACATGACACTGGCATGGACGGAGTTCATAGTCCTGCTTTCTTAAAAAAGGTGATACGAAACCTGCCAGCGATTTGTCCAGAAGGTCTGCGTAGGCTTCCGTCCTTGTCTTTCGCTCGCCGACTTTTTCCTTGAGGTAGTCGAAAACCTCTACGTTTGCCAGTATGGAGGCCGGCATTTCATTTCCATTTTTCATTTTGATTCTTTTTTTTGATGATTTGTCATTGTGAAAATTGTTCGGGCTTATCAAGTTTCGTTGTCCGCTTCGTGCGGCAACATTGCGTGATGATTGTCGTGATAGCTTTCGGCAAATGTCTCGGGGTGCTTAACCCACTTAAAAATCTTATCCATGTCGTTTTCCTTCCATTCGGACATTACCCGCACGGAAGGATAGAACAAGGCTGCCAGAAGAACAAAAGCGATGGTAACGGCCAGCGTGTGCAGATGCGGTATGCCGACGATGACCACTGCCACGAGCGCGTAGATGGCGAACGCACGCGGCCGGTCGAGCAGGTAGCGCAGCCAGCGGTCCGTCCGTCTGTAAGAGGCCGATGCGGCACATACAACGGTCGAGAACACGATACCGAAATCGCCGGGGTGTCCGTTCGTATAGACATAGTGGTACAGGAGCAGCACGGTGAGCAGTACCCACGTGTGGAGTTTGCGGGCCTTTTCGTTGCGGACCATTCTCTCGTAGAATCTGTCCATGAAACGACGGTTGCTCTTGTACAATGCCGATGTTATGGCGACAGGCATGGCGAGAAACAGGAATTGCAGTATAATCCAAGTCATAGATAATATGGGTTTGAGAATATGTTAAGTGGCCGGACCACAAGTTCAAGCCGGATAATGCCGTAGGTGGCCAGCCGGATAATGGCTTCGGCATCTCTTGCCGAGAGGTAGCTGTCGCCTTTCTTGATACGGGTCTTGAACGAGGCGTCCTGCTTTCGGTAGGTGGCCAAAGCCTTGTCCAGTTCGTGTTCGGGAACCATCCACGTCATGCCCTTGTCATATGGAGCGTTATCCTTGTAGGCACGCAGTACCAGTGTGCGGGAAACGAGGTAGTCGGTACGGGTGCGTCTCTTGATGACATGTTCCTTGTAGAGACTGTCGTCGGCGACCTCTATCCATGTACGGTACGTGTCGATGCAGAATACCAGCTGCCGGTATATCGTATTTCGCATGGCCCGGTGTTTCAAAAGAAATCAATCAGGACATCCGCATGGTCTTTCTTGTACTTGAAATGCCCGTTCTTGGAGTGCAGTTTCAGGTCAAGGCAGAGGTCTCCGTACATCATTTCAAGCGAATCATAGACAGTCGCAGTGATATGACGCACCTTGCCATCTGCCTCCGTCTTGGCGTTGATTTTGAACATCTGTCCGAATGCGGGGTTTGAATAGGCGCAGGTACTATGTCCGAAATTACCAGATCCGCCTGGAATGTGATGGTAAAGCGTGATTAGCTCCATATCGTCCTCAAACATATCCATCACCTCTTCCAAATCGTAAGGATCGCGTAACGGGAACGTGAGCAGTACGTAGTCGCCGTAGAACTTCGGCTCTTCCATTGTCGTAATGTTGAGCAGTCGGGGCAGCTGCAGGGGAACGGACGCCATGAAGTCGTCCAGAAAATGTCGTAGCATAATCATATCATGTATTTTGTTAGACTTTGTTTTTATAGCGTGGCGATGTGGATTTCGATAAGCATACCGGGCAATTCTTCCAGTCTGTCATTCTCCGAGGACAGGATTTTACGCAAAGTGCTGAAAGCACCGGGCATTTCCGTCGCCATCCTGTCAAGCACCTCTTTTTCACGGGGTGAAAGCAGTGCCAGGCAGAAACCGTCCAGCGAGGCGTATGGCTGGAGAATCATCCAGATAAAAGCATGGGCTTGTCGGGGTGTGGTAACCTCGCCCCGGTGTACTCCGTCAAGACAGGCCCGTACATTCTGCATTACCCGGCGGTTGGTGCGCATGGCCATGTAGATCATGGCTTCCTTGTAGGTGATTTCCTGCCGCTCAGCGGCACGGAACACCTCGGCGCAGCATTTTTCCGTATCGCGGGTGATGTCGGACAGGTCCATGTCGTCGTAATCGTTCAGGCGTGCAAGGAAAGCACGGAAAAGGGCATCTTCCTTTTCGACGAACCGGGTCAGGTCGCCGTGCCCGTGTATGCCCTTGCGCTGTGTCTCGGAGAGAAACGTGCGGTACGCCGACAAAAGTTGTTCTTTGCTGCCCCGGTATGCCATGCGGCTATCCAGCGAGGCGAAAAACGGTTGTATTTCCTGCGCGGAGCGATGTAGCTCCCAGTCTTCAGCGTATGGAGAGAAGCGCTCTTTAAGTGCCAGCACCTCTTTATAGGTGCGCGGTCTTGACAGCGCCAGCCGGGAAAGTTCCATACGAATGGAATCGTGCAGCAAGAGGCACTCTTTGCGCGTATCGGTGTGGGAACGCCACAGTGTGTCCCGTCGTATATGTGCCGACACGGAATCCCTGACCGTTTGCCATTGCCCGAGACGTGCCGTCAAGCCCTCGAAAGAAAGCCTGTCCTGTGTCCGTAGTTCGGACAGGTATTCCCTGTATATTCCGGCAGGGGTGTCTTTGGCTTCGTCGTATGGTTTTCCACTTCCCCCGCCGCATGATGTCAAGGTGAAAACGGCAGCTGGTACGGCACATATTCTGATAACGGAAAGTGCAATTTTTAAGTATGACATATATAAATCATATTTTAATTTCATATTTTAACCGCAAATCTATGTATTATTTTCAAGACATCTATCACCCTGTTCCGTTTTTTGATTATTTTTCAATATCATACTTAATAGTATGATTTTCAGTGAAAACAAGTGAAGAAAAAGCGGTCAAAAAAGTGGCAAAATTCATTTTTTCAACCAAAGTATGATATTAGATGAAATAAAACTCTTACATTTGCACTTGTTAGCATAGCAATATAGATGGTATGGCAAAAGTTGGTTATATATTCAAGGCGGATCTTTATGAGGGATTCGACGCGGACAAAGAGTGGATGCAACAGCACGGGTGCATACAGATAGTAGAGGAATCAGTTGAACACGAGTCGCTTCGACCTCAATGGAAGCAGCTTATCTCCAAGCTCGAACGTGGCGACGAAATTGTGGTATCCAAATTCAGCAATGCCGTGCGGGGAACGCGCGAGCTGGCATCGTTCATCGAGTTCTGCCGTATCAAGGTAGTGCGTATTATCTCCATCCATGACAGGATAGATTCAGCAGGCAAGATGTTCCCCGAGACGACGGCTGTCGATGTGCTGAACATGCTGGGGGGACTTGCCGAGGAGGTAACGGTGTTGCGTAACTCGTCTGCCCATGCCATGCAACTGCAACAGAACATAGGGGCGCGGACAAAAGCGGTAAAGGCCATGGATCAGAAAGACCGGGAAAATACCATCGTGGATATGTACAACAACGGTCATTCGATTGATTCCATCCTTGCCGTGAGCGGTTATAACAGCCGAAGTTCGGTGTTCCGCATTCTCAACAAGTACAAGGTAAATCTCAACCGGGGCAAGTTCAGCGGTCCTCTGGGAAAAAGGAAAAAGAAAGGAGATGACGGTCTTGAGGAAGAACTGTCCGACTAAGAGGGGCGCAAGCATGGTTCATGTCGGCAATGCCGATTTCCAAGCGGACGTGTTCTTTTCATTTATGTAACTACATAATTATATAATATAATAACTACAATCCGTACATTATCGTCAAGATGGTGTACGGATTGTCTTTTATACGTTTGTTATCACATTGATTATCCGAGCTATTAATTATGTTTATGTCTTATATAATTATATAATTCAATAAGATAACAAATATATAATTATATACCGATTTCCCTTGACGGAATGGATGGAAATCCGTATCTTTGCAAAAGGAAAATAATTAAAGAAAACATATAGCGATGAAGAACAAAATCATCATATTCAGCAACATCAAAGGGGGCGTCGGAAAGACAACACTATGTGCGCTGTTTGCAAGTTATCTGGCTGAACGGGGCTACCCCGTCATGGCAATCGATGCGGATTTGCAGGCGTCATTGTACCGTCACAGGAAGCGCGAGAAGGATGTAGCACCGGAAGTACAGGTCCCGTGGAACGTGGACTTGCTGGATACAGCAAACAGGGAGCTTCTTGAACGCGTCATGGGCAAACTGAAAGAGGTGCCGGGAGTTGTCCTCATAGACTGCCCGGGTAATTTGAATGACCGCAATCTGGAATACATCTACAAGTCGGCGGACACGGCCATCATTCCCATTTCGTTCGATGCGGACACAGTGGATGCGACGGGTATATTCGTCAAGGCACTGAAAACCGTGTCAGCGGCAGACCTCGTGTTCATACCAAACCGTATCAACACGTCCGAGAAGAAATCGGAAGAGTTACGCCAAAGGGCACAGACCACCGAGTTCCTGGGATTGGTTGGTACAGTCATACCGACGGTAAAGCAGAGCGTGGCCGTCAAACGATATACCACCTTGTACCCACTGGAGAAAAACCAGCTCTCGGCAGTCGAACCTTCATTCGACAAAATCATCGAGGTACTTCATCTTAACGAATAGGCACTATGGCAAAAAACAACAGACCGACGATAGACAATCCACTGGCAAGCATGGGGCTTGATGACATTGTTCGCGGTATAACCGCTTCCGGAAACGACACAGAGGCCGTAACCGAGAATGCAAACGAAATCTCGGAAACGCCGAAGAAAACGGGTAAGCCACGTCGCGGCGGCAAGAAGGCCTTCGAGGAGAACCTCGCCAGGTACACCGGCATCAACGAGCAAGGCATCGCCATCTGGCTGCCCAAAGAGGTCAAGAAGAAACTGGAGCTTATTCGCGTCAATGCGAGTCGTAACATTCCGTTGCGGTCTTTGGCAGCTGCCATTATCATGACCTATATCGAAGAGAATGAGGACAGGCTCAATGAGCTGTAATCCAAAAATATATAAGTATGTAATTATATAATTATTTAATTGTGTAATTACATATTTCATTAAATATATGATTAAATAAAAATATATAGCAGTATGGAATTAATAGTGATAATCGCTGTGTTCTGGGTCGTGGGAAAAATCCTCAAAGGGGTGTTCGGCGGCTTCAGTAAGAGTGACTACAAGCGAGATGAGTAACAGGTAGGCTCGGCGGTATGGCGGACCGAGGGAATCCGCATGGAATCGGGTGTTTTCTGTAAGTTTTCGGGAGCTACCAGTGCTTGTCCGGGAGTTTCTGTTCCGTTGGGATGTAAATTTTCGGAACTTCAACCTATGGAAGATAAAGTGATAATTATTACCTTAACACAAAATTTATAACTTAAAAATTTCTGGCAGTATGACAAAAGCGGATATTGTAGCCCGGATTGCACAGCAGACCGGAGTGGAAAAGGCGGTTGCTATGACCGTCGTGGAGGCATTTATGGAAACCGTGAAGGATTCGGTGGTCGCAGGAAACGAGGTATTCCTACGCGGGTTCGGCAGTTTCATCATCAAAAAGCGGGCGAAAAAGGTTGCCCGGAATATATCAAAGAACACGACTATCGTGATTCCAGCTCACTCCGTCCCTGCGTTCAAACCTGCAAAAACGTTTCTTGAGGCAGTAAAAGAGGGAAAATAAAAACATAAAACAGTTTACCCGCCTGTGACTCTGCAGTACAACAGGGTTATCCGGGATATAAAATAACGAATACCGCAGCCATCACGTAAGGACGGTTGCGGTATTTGTTTGTTCGGCAGTGGCTTTCCGAGTTTGCAGCCACAGCCTTTGTTCAGGTTTCGCTAATCCGTAACATCATAGAAATAGCTTAGCTCTTCATCTTTCAGGTTCTCCGCTGCATACTGGTCAGCCTGTATGTAGAGGGTGTTGTAAAGCGTTGCATAATCTGACCTTTTTTCATGATACTGCCAAACTTTGTGATTGAGCACCAGTACCAACTCGGTGAGATACTTGTAGTTTTCTTTCCACTCCTCGAAAGCACGGTTGAACGTGTCTTGAACGGCCGAAAGACCAAATCGGTCGGCTATTGAAAAATCATTCCAAAAGGTTGTTTGCAACTCATACCCGTTCTCTTGCATAAATTCTCTAAATGTCATATCATTTCAATTTTTAAGATTAATTTTTTTGTTTTCCCTCCGATACATTTCTGTACCGAAGGCTGATTATTTTTCTGCCCGGAGGATTGGTGGCAGGCCCAGGCAAGGAGGACACGGAAAATACGCTCCCGATATGTCGGAGAGGAAGATTTTCCAGTGGCAAGCGTAAGTGGTACTTGACAGGGCTAACAGCCGACAATCGAACTTTGCAGAGAAAATAACCGGGCTTCCGGAATGGAATATGGGGGAACAAGTACGGTGAAAATAAAACAGAGGGAAAGTGAAGAATGTAAAAATGGGTACACCGCTCCATAGAGCGGAATGTACGTAGGGATATCCTGGAAAGAGGATCGACTGACGGTTCTGTTATAAAAGGAAACGGGCCGCACTTTGTCGGACATAAGAAAGAATACCGCAATCGTCTTTGTGACTGCGGTATTCTTATGGGATGATACCTTATGCTGCCTTGTTAGGCTTCTCCGGCTTGCGCTGCCTTGTTTTCCAGCCATACACATCGGCTACATACGGATAGAGGGAACGTGTTCTCTTGCGGAAACCCTGCTCGTCGATTTCACGGTTGTAGATTTTCTCGGCGATACGTTCCGCTTCTTCACGGTCTTTGGCAACCCTGTACAGGATGTAGTTCGTGCCGTCGTGGTGGGTCATCCGACTCCGAATGTTATAGCCGTCGCCGTACCATTCCGCATATTCGCACGAGGATTTAAGGATGTCGGCAATATTGTTTCCCAAAATCTGGTAGCCTTGCTTCCGGCCATTCCACAATCCAAGGTCTCCGAACACGATAATAACGCCGTCCACCTGTTTGTTCAGGTTGCACCGTTCATCGTCCAGCCAGTTATAAACTTCTTCCGCCCATTCTTCATCGCTGACCTCGTAGGTGTCATCGTCCAGCATTTCCCGTTGGGAATTTTGATAATCCTCCTTTGCTGCTTCGTTCAACAAGTCGTCGCTTGTCCAAATCATGTGTTTCATACGTTTTGAATGTTAATGTATTACTTTTTTATCCCTGTTGTCGGAGGCTTTTACCTTGCCCGACGGGATTCGATTTTACATGCGGGATAAAAGGTGAAAAGGCGGGAACAAGCCAAGGAGGAAGCGGCAGTCACGGATGGTTCCATTTGTGTTAAGAAGTATTGGCGAGCTTGCGAGTTGATGGTTGTTAATCGCAAATGAAGCCGCGCCTTGCCGGTTCACGCCAGCCTTAACTTTGCAGGGAAAATCAATGGACGGCGGGTAAGCGAAGAATGGACGGAGTGTATAAAAGCTGTGATTCTGCGGAACGGCAACGAGCAAAACAAAAGCGGTCGGGAGACCGCTCTGTTCAGGATAAGGCAGGGGTTACTTCTTGCCTTTTTTCTTTTTCGGCTCCGTAGGAGCTTCCTCCTTCTCGACAGCCGGATAGAACTTGACAGCAACCATCACGATGCGGTTGTGCTTCACGCCGCCCTGGTCGGCCCACTCTTCAGGCTTGAAGTAACCCTCCACGGTGAGCAGCGTGCCTTTGGTGAGTTGGTCGAACGACCCGGTATTCTCGTTTTTGCGCCACGCTTCCATGTTCATTAGAGCAGATACGCGGTTGGTGCCCTCGCCGTTCTTCTCCTGACGACTGATTGCCAGAGGGAAACGTGCTACACTTGCGGTGGTGAAATGGCGGATTTCTGCGTCTTTTCCTACGAATCCGGTTACTACGAAATTGTTCTCGATCTTTTTCATTGCGATTGTTTTTTGAAGTTAATGAATCATTTTTGCGGTGCCGAAAAAGTAGGTGTAGCAAAGGAAAAGCACCAAGGATAACGCATAAATACTCTTTATTTTGAGGCGTAGCCCCAAACCGGAGGCCTGATAAAGGAAGATTTGTGCGGTACGCCATTGGTCAAGGTTCACGGAACCGGTCCTGTCTGCACACTATCTTTGCAACGGAATAATGATGATGACTTCGATAGGAAACGGTCGCGGAAAAGGCGGGATGAAACAAATCGTGGCGGGTTCGGAGAACCGAAAAGACCTGTCCGCCTACCGGCACAAGATTACGGCGCGTTCCGGCATGAAGCGGAGAAGGACATCGAGGCGTGGAAACGTACCGTCCGGCCTCTCGGGTGGAAGCTGCAATAAACGATATGCTGTCCGACCGGCCATGCGCGTTGTGATGTGGAGCGTGCATCAGACAAAGAGCCGACAACCGACGTGTGCCGCATATCGTCAGTGCGCTGTCCTTATCCGACTGTTATATGAGGAAGGAGAGGCAGCTATAAAAGGATGTGGCGCAGCCAAAAGAGAATAAATGATATTCCAGTAAAAAAGGGTTATCGTGCCGTAGGCATTTATATTGGGAGTGTATAGCAGTTTAGGATAAAAGGGATAATCGCGGAGACGACGATTGTTGTCTGCCACGACGGAGAGAACGGGCTGAAACCGGATGTCACGGTTTGCCCGTTTATAACCTATTGATTTTATTCTTCTTCCGCTATCATTTTCTTGCCGTATTCCTTGATTTCATCCATCGTCAGCCATTCAGGTCTTTCTTCCTCTTTGAAACTTTCATAAAGTTTTGTCATGGTTTCGATTTGGGCTTCCTCATTACCTGCCCACAAGCGGTCGGTGTTTCTGTTCCCAAACCCCAAGTAATACTCGCAATCTGCCTGCAAACGACCTAATAACATGTATCTGAAGCGTAAGTCATGCTGCAAAATTTCGTCTATCGTCATACTCTTGTATTTTAAGTTTTTATTTCTCCCTCTTGTAGCTTGTCGGCTACTTTCGGGCTTGATTCAATTATGTCGCCTCAAAAGGTGACATGGCTCTTTATGCAGGGTTTCACTACCAAATACGACCTCAGCAAAGCAGAGGTGGAGATTTTGTCGTGAACCGTCAGGCATGACCTTGCATACAAGAAAGACATGGCAGGTACCTTTGCGACACAATTCGTATCAGGCAGCCCGAAAGCTGATAGGCGAACTCAGGGAAGAGAAGGTTTTCTGTAAAAGGGTGATGATTTGTAAAAAAGGGGTGCAACCAAAAGAGAAAATACAAATGGGTATTCCTGAAAGGTGGTTGTCGTGCCGGAGGCATTTGTATTGGAAGCGCATGGCGGTTCAAGGTAAAAAAGGCTATCGCGCCGACAGGTTTGTCTGTCATTATGTGAAAATGCGGATTGAAACCGGAAAAAACTGTCTCAATCCGCATGGCTCGTCAATGGATTTTCGTTGTGCTATCCTGTTATGTCAAAAGGTCAAAATCGTGCCATCATAACACGATACTTGAATAGTTTGTTTTTGTCGCTCGGTCGTCGCTGGCTTATCCAGATATGATGTGCACCATATCCGAACGTGAAATATTCCTCAAGCTGTGTTTCCTCCTTCAAATGTTCCATTCCCGCACGGAGTTCAGCTTCATTGCCCGAAAAAAGAATCGTGTTCATGATTCTGAAATAAATCTCCGTCGCTTCATCGCAATAGGGACAAAAGCTGTGTTCGATTGTTACTTCCATATTTTTGTTTTTTAATTGCTTACTTCGACAATGACCTCAATTCTACCATACAGCACAGAGCGTAGTGCCGTTTTGTCAATGGCGTAATACTCGCAAATTTGCCCGTACTGTTTGACAAAGTACCGTTTGAGAATATCCGAGAAGTCAAAATGATACCCGTTCAATGCAATGCCCCGGCTGAAATAGATGCTTTCCCGCACTTTACGGGTAATCCAGTTTTTCTCCTCACGGTTCAATTTATCGCCGCTATTCAGACGTTCTCGCAGCTTGTAAACACGACTTTCCCGTAATGTAGTCAGTTCGGGGACGTCCCATTTGACGAATTTTGTTGCTATCTGTGCCATAGGTCTGTTGGTGCTAATCATAAATAATCACTTCATCACGATATTCTGAAATTTCCTTACCGCTTTCAAGGCGGACAACTATAGTGTTGCCATAGTCGCCCACGATTGTACCTTCCGTGTAGCCTTTGTACGGGTTAAGCAGTGTGCAATGCAATCCGATGATGTCGGACGGTTCTTCATATTCATACATAGAGCAATGTTTTTGCGGTTATAATTTGATTTCCCATTTTCCTTGAGAGAACTTCCTGAAGCTCACGTATTCATCTTCAAGTTCGTGAGTTAGTATGCGCATATAGATTTCGTTTTTAGCTTCCAACGAATCCACCAGCTTGTTGATTTCTTTTTCCGGGTATTCCCAGCGAGAAGAAAATTCCGCATCTATAACATTGGCATACCGGTTGATATAGCCGTCAAAATTATCGTCCAAGAAAGCCTCTATCTTGTCGAGGTCTTGTTTGTTCGCAGTGGTAGCGTGGAAAATGTTTGTTGCAATGTTCGCCATAATCTCAAATTTTAAGTTTTTTCTTTTTTCCCTCTTGTAGCTTGTCGGCTACTTTCGGGCTTGATTCAATTATGTCGCCTCAAAAGGTGACATGGCTCTTTATGCAGGGTTTCACTACCAAATACGACCTCAGCAAAGCAGAGGTGGAGATTTTGTCGTGAACCGTCAGGCATGACCTTGCATACAAGAAAGACATGACAGGTACCTTTGCGACACAATTCGTATCAGGCAGACCGGAAGTGGATAGGCGAACTCAGGGAAGAGAAGAAGATCCTGTAAAAAGAAGGATTGCTTGTAAAAGGGGATTGCAGCGAAAAGAGAAAATGTGAGTTGGATTCATTTTCTTTTTTGACTGCACGGTTAGAACGGGAAGAAGGCGCAAAAAGGGGCGAAAATTCAGTTTAGTTTAGTACATTAGCCTTATATATATGCTAAATCAAAGTAAACTAAATATAGGTATGCATATTTGCCTGCCTGTATGTTTGTGTTTGGACGAAAATACTTACCTTTGCAAAGACTCCAAGAATGATTTGTTTTTTCTTTTGGCTGCAATGATTATTCGCTGATGCGACGTTCGGACAGGATGGGCAAAAATGATGTCGAAAATGGATGAAAGCCGTTAAGAGTATAAGCAAGTGCAAGGAAAGAAACACAATGAAAACAAAAAAATGAGAAATCTCTTAAAAGCACAATTTTGTTCCTGTTTTGTTTCTCAATAAAATCAAGTAGATTTATAATATATTGATTATCATTTCATTAAGCAATCCAATTTTGAAAGGTTGAATTTATTCTCAATAATAACAACTTTGTCATCATCTGTAATGATACCATCCGGTTCATCACTCTCAGGACCACGTACATCTTTGTATATCAACATACCTAAACCGGGTTTCTGCCCTTTAATGGTCATATTCGGATTTTCTTCCATATATTGCTGTAACTGTTCCTCGGTACGAATCATACCAATGCATTCAAATCCCCATTCACGGCTCAATGACTGACCGATTTCAGATTTGTATGCCCGGATATTTTCTGCTTCATCTTTCTTGGACCACCAGCTGTTTGCAAAACTAAAGTTACCTCTTAAATAATAGTCCAATTTACCGATTCTGTCATTGTATCCCAGTTCTACTTCGAAGCCACGGGATTTAACCTCAGAATAGTTCTCTTTTGGCAAAGATGCACCAAATGTAGTAGGTACACTCACATTCAGATTATCAAGAATATCGTATGTACGTCTGTAAAAATATTCAAAGCTGAAATCAAATTTATTTCTAAACCAACGGCTATCAAAACCGATATTGTAAGAAGTTGATTTCTCCCAAGTCAATTTAGGATTAGGAACTTCCTTAGGCTCCAATCCATAAGATAACCCATTGAATACGGCACCTGTAGTAATTCCGTAACGAGCCATCCATTGCCAACCGCCAATAGCATCATTTCCTAATGTAGCAATGGAACCGCGCAGTTTCATATAATCGATAAACTTGATATTCTCTGAGAAGAAAGGTTCACTGGAAATACGCCATCCTGCTGAAACGGAGGGGAAGAAACCCCAGCGTTGATCAGGAGCAAATTTTGTAGAACCATCGACACGGAATGCAGCTTCTAGTAGATACTTGTCTGCATAAGCATAGTTCAGACGACCTACGTAGGAAAGACGACCACTTTCACTTACAGAACCAGCCCCAACAATAGATTCAGAAGCATCACCACTTGCACCGAAAAATTCCGGCATTTCCCAAGTGATTAGTTTATTGCGCTGTGCATCAAATTTCTCACTATCACCTTCAGATTGTTCATAAACAAATAATGCACTTAAATCATGATTACCAAACTTACGGTCGTAAGTTACAAATAGGTTTAATTGATATTCCTCTGCCAACTGATTTTCTTTAAATACATAGTTACCGTCATCACGAGTTTTGGTAGATACTACTACATTACTCGGGTCAATATAATGATTGTTTGTTCCGGCAGTCTGGAAGTTATACATCTCATACGGGAAATTCACCTTTTTAATCAAACGATTATCCAATGTACGGTTATACTGTACTTTCAACTTCAACCCCTTTACAAATGGAACTCGATATTCCGCAGTCGCATTGACATTAACATTTTGCCATTTCTTAGTATGCAAACCCGATTCTTCGCTAATAAGCATTAACGGATGCCATTCAATAAAGTTACCTACTGGCATTCCATCAATCATACTTGGAATCATCTTGGTACGGAGCAATAATCCCTTGTATAAGTCATTCATACGATCACGGTCACCGTCAGACTTCCAATTGGGTTTGGTATCTTTACGATTATCTGTACTGATATTCAAACCAACTGTAAAATTCTTACTAATATCAGCATCAATACTAGCACGGAAATTATATTTAGAATACTTCAGATTATCAAATGAACCTACATTGTAGAAATAAGAACCACCGATAAAATAGCGTACTTTTTCGGTTCCACCGGTAATATTGATAGCATGACGAGTAGACCATGGAGTTTTCCATGCATCATCCAGAAAACTATAATCAGTTGTTTTGAAATGTGCCAACTCGTCATCTGTATACCAAGAAGACTTGGTAGTCGGATCTTGCTGTTCTACATTCGGATTCCAAATAGCATTGTTAAGATAACCCTGTATAGCACGGTCATTCAAATAAACAGCATGTTCATAAGCACTGAGCGTCTCTGGAATCATAGCAGCTACATCGATACCTACCGTACCAGTATAATTGATAGTTGGTTTCGCGTTTCCACCTTTCTTAGTGGTAATCAATACAACACCATTAGCAGCACGGGCACCATAAACTGCTGCCGATGCACCATCTTTTAACACCGATATATTAGCCACCTCACTAGCATCCAGTGCGTCAAACGCCATCTTATCCCTTACTACTCCATCAATAACATATAGTGGGTCAGAATTATTAGGAGTACCTTTAGCGCGTACACTAAAAGAGGCTGAAGTTCCCGGTTTACCTGTCCCTTGAGTTATATATACACCCGAAAGGCGTCCTGCTAATGCTGAAGACAGATTAGCAGATGGAAAATCTTCAATAGCTTTGGCATCAACACTAGTTACACTACCCGTTACACTTCCTTTTTTCTGCGTACCGTACCCTACTACAACTACTTCATCTAAAGCTTGTGAATCCTCAACTAATACAATTTTCAGATTACTTTCAGTAACGACTTTGGTTACATCCTTATAGCCAATGTAACTGAACTTAAGAGTCGCACCCTTAACACATTTAATAGAAAAATTACCATCAATGTCAGTAATTGCTCCGTTAGTAGTGTTCAATTCTGCAACTGTCACTCCAATTAACGGTTCACCATTCTGATCCTCTACGCTTCCTGTTACTGTTATATTCTGAGCATGTACTATAGTACCAAAAGAGAAGCTCAACAGTACCAACAAAATACGCCATAACAGCGATTTCGATTTGTGTTCTTTCCTTTTCATTAAAATTGCTTTTTTTTGATTAGACTTAAATAAACAAAGCATTTTTCCAACGCTTTCTCGTTTTATTATTAAATGATTTCTATTACATAAGCCATAGCATATGTATATAAAAAATAATATACATTGCTATAAATTTAGTATTAGAACATTCATAATGTGGTTAGACTAACAACACTACAAAGGAAGGAATGAATTTATTAACCTAATATCAGTTGCATCTCAAAAGTTTGCATTTTTATTGCAATAGATAATAATTTCCCAAAAAACAACTTCATTTTATGGGAGAATCAGTTTAAGATGTTTTTCATGACAGAAAAGTTAGTGAAGGATCATTTTATCCGTATGATAATAACACCGTTCGCTCCTTTCATACCGTATTCAGAACCATCTTTTTTAATCTCGACTTCTCGTATGTCTTCTACTGACACTGCATTATTGGCTTCTTCCAATGAATTATATTCGGTTCCGCCTACAATGAAAAGCGGTTCGGTACTGAGAGCAAAAGATGAACTTCCCCGTATTGAGGCCTTCATTTGTCCGTCTGAATAATTAATCTGCAATCCGGCAATATTACCTCGCAGCAAATCTATTAAATTGTTGACGTCTAATTGCTGGATTCTCTCATAAGTAATAATATTACTGTTATAGGTCTGTTCCGGTATTTTCTGATACATGCAGGTTATTGTTTTTTCACTCGTGGCATAGCACAATGAATTCTTCCCCAAATGTATGGTATAAGTTGGAATTCCTGACATAGGCACATAAGCCACCAACTTTCTGTTAGGATAGACCAACAGTGTATCGCCTGTTTTCACATTACCCAGTTCAAATGTACCTTTTGATGAAGTGGAAAGCATTTTCATACGCCCCTTTACCCGCATTTTTACCTTCTTGACCGGTTTACCTTTTTCATTCAGGACAACTCCTGTCACATTATCTTGTGCTATTCCTGCCAATGAAACCAAAATAACTGATAATAAAACTAGAATACGATATTTCATATCTTTATAATATTAGTAAAAAGGAGAGAATATTCAAACACAATATGTATGTCCAATATTCTCTCCTTTTTCGATGAATGAGATTGATTATTTATCTTTCACGAGGTTCGGCTGTACAGATTGTACCGTTATCAAATACAAATAGATTGTCGGCAAAAATAATGACTTTGTTGTCCAATCCGAAACCAGAGCGAGATACATAATACTGCTCCTGCACACTGGCTAATGCACTGCTCTCAAAATATTTCTTGCCATCATAGTAAACTATGAATTTCTTATTTGCATCGATTGATACTGCAATTGTTTTGAAAGCGTCCTTTTTAAATTTAAAGTTTGCCGTATCCGTACCTTCATCTATTGTAATATCTGTCGTCTCTCCTGTTGTCACATTGGTTGTGGTATAAGTTGCTTTCCATGCTCCTGTTTTGGGGTAGGTTGTAAAGCATGCCTTAGTTACATAAAACGTGGCATTATTGATACGGGCAAATTCAATACGGATCTCTGCAAAATTATTATCTGAAGGACAAGCATTTACTGCATAGTCCACTTGTGTGGAGAAAGGAACAGATACATTATTCCAGCTACGGGCAAAACGGCCGTCGGCTTTAGTGGAAGTCAGTTTAACTGCACCATTCGTTCCCTTATTAGCGTCAAATGCTACTGTCATAGATGCATTAGACCAGCCTTCATTATAATAAGGAGTTTCAAAGTTAGAATAAAACAGCTCGTCCAGTACAGTCATTTTAGAACGACGGGTTTCTTTCTTACCCCCACATTTCACCGTACACCAGATTTCATAAGTTCCGGCTTCATTCGGAGCTTTCCATACATTCTCAAATAGTCCTTGAGGATTTGTCATGCTTCCACCATCGCATCCCCATTCATAACTAACATCTGTATCATCACTGAGTTCGGCAGAAACAAACACTTTCACCACATCATTACGGCAAAACTTTGTGCCGAAAGTGTTCAATGAAACAATATTTACGCTGTCATCGTCTGAACAGGAAGTGAAGATCACACATATTAATATAGCGATATTGAATACTAGTTTTTTCATACGTTTCTATATTATTAATTTATTCTTGACCCAAAAAATATCTCGATGGGCGAGGTTGCCACCAGTCAGATACATGGATATAACCATCACGTGCATGAATGTTAGTAGTGCGGCAACTACCGGAAGATGCAGCCAGCAACCCTCTGAAGTTCCATTCAAAATTATTCAACTGAAGCGGTAGGTTACGGTCATGTCCGGCTTTGACACACATTACTGCAGTATCTCCTTGAAGCGTCTGCCCATCTTTGCTGTAGGAAAAGCTACCTTCTCCATAAGTCCCGATCCAGCGGTCCGAAGAATCTATATTAAAATATGACCATTCTCCTCTTACAATATGATAAGTTAGCAGTTCTTTTACCACTTTTTTGTCATATTGCTCCCAGGCAGTAGCAGCTGCGGCTTCCGTAGCTCCTGGAAGCATCACCGGATTTTTCTTCCAAAAACAGTTATCCCCGCTGCTAAGAGCACTATTGGTCAGTAATATATGCGTATTTCCTGCTTCTTTGTACAGATCTTCGATTCCGGCATATTGAATACCTTCAATTAAAGAACTGAATATATCAGGACGGCTCTGGATAAATTCCCAGATTGTCATATTTACCTTATTATCCGCTTTTTTTGCTTCATATTCCTCGTTACTTTGAAAATCAAGATCAAACAAGGTGCATGAACTCAGTGAAATGCAAAATAAGGCAAGGCTTATAAAATATCTAAAGATTTTCATATTCATTATTGTTTAAGACATTATTGTTATTCTTCATAAGGCTTGTTCTGTTGTCCTCTCATAGATGGGTTCTTACGGAATACATCCTGATTCAGAGGCCACAAAATTCTGCCGTAACCGCCAATCTGATTAGCTTCTTTCTCAGCACCAATAACAAAACCTTCCGGAATTCTCTGATCACCCAAGTCTTCATTCTGCAAATATGGATCTAAGTATTCTTTTACCATATCATTGCGTACCAAATCAAACCAACGTTTACCTTCTGCCCAAAGCTCAATGGTACGTTCATCAATAATCAACTTAATCAGATCTTTTTCGGTTGGGTAATCCTCTAAAACTGCAGTACTTTCCCAGCCTGCACGTTCACGTATTTGATTGACGATATTAATCGCGCCTTGATAATCTTTATGTGTACCTAATACTAAAGCTTCAGCTTTTAGCAACAATATATCTGCTAAGCGATAAATTGGCATATGGGTAGAACATGATCCGTTAGCAACATAGGAATATCCAGGCCTGCCATCATTAGCAGTCGCTCCGTATTCTGTGAATTTCGGGCATTTAATCTGGAAATTAGCGGCATTACCATAATCACCGTTCATTGCTTTCTCATACGATTCGTCTATCATCTCGTCAGGAGTAATGAAATAGCTGATAGCAAATGTATCCATAATCATAGTGACGCGGGTATCTTCTCTCTTACGGGATACCAACTCCTTATAATATGCCTTTGTCGGATGATATCGGATTGTGTTTGAACCTGACGCAAGTTCCTGAGCATATCCAAAGCCGTTGCTATCTTCTTCATAGTTCCAGAAAAGATTGAATATCATCTCTTTAGAGCTTGATGGATTTAAAAACATGCTGGAATAGGTAGATGCCGGTTCAAGACTGTATTTATAGTTTGTCAGCAAGTCATTAGCTGCTACAAGCGCTTTGTCATATTCCTTATACCACATCAATACATCTACACGCAATGCCATAATAGCTCCACGATTTAAATAGTATTTACTGGCACTGGACATATCTGTAGAAGCGCCAATATATTCTAATGCTTTCTCTATATCTTCCAGAATAAAAGCTTTTAATTCTTCTACAGAAGTTCTTCCATAATATCGTTCCTGAGAAGAGACATCTTCCATAGGTTCAGTGATTTTAGGTACACCGCCCCATACACGTATAGCATAAAAATACATCAATGCACGCATTGCATAAGCTTGACCTAAATATGGAGCAGATACAGAACTACCTATAGGACTAGTGGGAATATGCTTAATAGCTGCATTGGCACGATAAATTGTTTTATAAAGATCACTCCAACTGGAAGATCCCGACTGAGAATTTAAACCGTTGTATAGTAAATTGCGGTCGTAAGCCGTACCACGTTCTGCATACACACCGGAACGAAGTTCGCCCCAATAGAACCAGTTTGTACGTAAGGTAGATTGCAGACCGTCATACATACCTGCATTCCAGGTTTTCAAATCCTGTTCTGAAGTCCAGAAAGTTTCGCCCGATAGCGAACTTTCGGGTTGTCTGTCTAAGAAGTTCTCACAAGAAGCGAACAATAGACTGACACCGGCGATCAGTAAATATTTTAATCTTTTCATAAGTTTTTACAAGTTAAAAGTTAACATTTAGTCCGAAACCAATTTCTCTTGCGGTAGGATATCGTCCGTTATCAATACCCGGACGAAGCACATTACTGTTGGAAATACTTGACGGATCAAATCCTTTGTATTTTGTCCAGGTCAGAAGGTTGTTTCCATATACGTACAATTGAAGATCGGAGATGTGGAACCGCTTAGTAAAATTACGGTCAACCCTATAAGCTAAACGAGCATTTGTTAGACGAATATAGTCGCCATCTTCCAGAAAGAAAGAAGAAAGTTCACGCGCGTTGTTTACACCAGTTGTTGCTTTGGCACTACTATAAACTTCTGTTATTTGTCCTTGATATTTCCACAAACGATAACAGTCTCTTGCTAATGGAGTCATGTTCGATGATGAATTCTGTAACAGGTCACGGCGTTGTTTATTATAAATCTTGTTACCGAAACTTCCATAAAACGAGAAGGATAATGAAAAATTCTTATAATTCAAATAGTTAGTCCATCCCATATACCATGTAGGCATACCATTACCCAAGATACGTCTGTCCGAGTCACCTATTACACCATCATGATCCAAATCATCCCAGATTATATCACCACCTTTGCTCACTGAACCTGCGGTAGTCATTTGACCTACATCACCTGTATATTTCTGCCCTCCTTTTGTCTCATAATGTGAGAAAATGGGTTTACCGTTAGAACCATAAATATAGTTATTATAGTTATTCGGATCTCTTTGGTACACAGGAATCAAACGATCACCAAACGAACCGTCGCTATTCTTGATATATGCATTTGCTTCATCTGTGGCATAAATGCCCAAAGCTTTTTGTCCAAACCATTGTCCCAAAGGCGAACCTTCTTCAATCAAGTATTTACCGTCTTCCACAAAGCTTTTGCCTTCCGATAGCTTTAATACTTTATTTTTGTTTTTAGTATAGGTAAGAGTGGTCTGCCATGAAAAATCGCGAAGCTGAATAGGAGTTGCATTTATTGTCAGCTCAATACCTTTATTCTCAATATTACCCATATTGACGCGCATACTACTAACACCTAATTCTGAAGGGATTACTTCATCGGCCAACAAGTCTTTTGTTTTCTTGATATAATATTCCGCTACTAAAGAAACTCGTCCGTCAAGTAATGTCACATCCAAACCAATATTAGTTTGTTCTGTTGATTCCCAACTCAAATCAAGGTTGGCCAACTTATCCGTTTGGGTAACTCCGATGACACCATTATAATATGAACCAATATTATATTGGTTAATTGATTCATAGTTACCTACACGTTCATTACCATTGGTACCCCAGCTAAGTCTGAATTTAGCATCAGTCAACACAGGTTTTGCCCAATCAAAGAAGAATTCATCAGATGCACGCCATGCAATAGATGCAGATGGGAATAGCCCCCAACGGTTACCAACAAAACGTGAAGAACCATCATAACGGAGATTTGACGTAAATATATATTTTCCTTTATAACTATAGTTTACGCGTCCGAAGAAAGATGCCATAGCATGACTTTCATATGTAGTCTTAGTTTTTGTCAAATCTTTCACCTGCTGAGCGTTAGAAGTAAGAATCGACTCTGATACATAATCACTACCTTCTAAGTGGAATGTTTCATCACGCCAATCCTCGACACTGGTACCGAACATAGCACCTACTGAATGATCTTTGAAATCTCTGGCAAAGTTAATGTAAGTTTCCGCAGATAATTTGCGAGGGATTTTTGCATCATTAGAACCGGAACTGATACCTGAAGAAACCAAATCTCCACGGATCAGCTGGTCATTACGGTTGACTTTCAATTCACCCTGTACATTGGCAGACCAGATCAAGCCTTTCATAAGCTGGAATTCCGCTCCTTGATACAAAGAAACTGAATAAGAAACACTTTTATTAACACGTTCATAGGCATCAGCTATCGGATTGAACTGCCCACCATTATTATATACATAAGATCCATCAGGGAAGTAAAGCGCCATTTGTGGCGGACGACGTAATGCCTGATTAATTACACCACCGGTATTAATGTTATTCTTATCCGTATAAGCCACATTAAAGCGGCTCATTAATTTGAAACGATCCGATACTGCGAAATCAACATTAGTTCTGGAAGTTATACGATTCAAATAACTATTTAGTACAATACCTTGTTCGTTCAAATAACCAATACTTGTATAATAACTCATTTTATTCTTTGCACCGCTGATATTAATATCAACTTGGTTAGAATGAGCCATACGAGTAATCAAATCCTGATAGTCGTTATCAGCCATGAAGTTAGGATGCAAAGAGTCATTACTGGTTTTCCATAAAGAAGTTCCTGCATTACCGGCTCTTTCTTTCAAATAACGTTCAAATGCATTTGCCTGATCAATCTTATGTCCTAACTTCTTCATTGAGTGGTTGTACTTCACCGAAATTCTGGCAGGAGCACCTTCTTTACCACGTTTAGTACTGATGATAATTACACCAGCAGCCGAACGTGAACCATAAATAGCGGCTGAAGCAGCATCTTTCAAAATTTCCATGCTTTCAATGTCGGCAGGATTGATAGTAGAAATATTATCTACTGCCACACCGTCTACAATATATAACGGAGTAACACCTGATCCCATAGTAGAAGCACCACGAATCAGCATAGTACCTGTATCCCCAGGAGCACCTGAGTTATTGGAAATCTGCAGACCGGACACTTCCCCCTGTAATGCTTGAAAGATATCAGTCGGTTGGCGTTCTTCAATCGTCTTGGCATTTACAGTGGAGATAGCACCTGTCAAATCTCTCTTCTTTACTGTACCGTAACCTATGACTACAACTTCATCCAATGCCTGAGCGTCTTCCGTCAGTACTATATTCATTTTAGTACCCATCGCTACCTGTGTTGCATCCTTATAGCCAATATAGCTAAATTTCAATGTAGCACCTTTGTTACATTGAATAGAAAAGTTACCATCAATATCAGTAATTGTCCCATTATTACCTTTCATAACGGAAACCGTTACTCCAATTAGAGGTTCCCCATTTTGATCGACAACCGTACCAGTTGTTGTTATTTCCTGAGCATATAGATTAAGACTCATAGAAAATGCAAACAGAACGAGGAAAAACCGCCATAACAGCGATTTCGATTTGTGTTCTTTCTTTTTCATTAAACTACTTT